>Ga0272441_10005337_pt1 | contig 22457 bp, 10 predicted proteins | sample SSMProp6N_FD_193582 | JGI IMG/M metagenome (GOLD analysis project Ga0272441, IMG submission 193582) | Marine sediment archaeal communities from Little Sippewissett salt marsh, Falmouth, MA, United States - SSM-Prop-6N | ecosystem: Environmental > Aquatic > Marine > Wetlands > Sediment ... | reverse complement strand
GTGTACATGCAGAGCCTGCCCCGCCGGCCCGATGTCATGCGCGGCGCATGGGTCGTCAGCCCCCGCGGAGTCGGCAACTGGGGGTGGGACAAGACCGCCCGCGTTGCGGCGGAGAACGGGCTCACCGACCTGGTTGTGCGGATTGAGTGGGGCGGACGCGCCAACTACAAAAGCAAGGTCCTGCGCTCCCGCGTCGAGGATGGCGACGACCCACTGGCCGAGGGCATCGCCGCCTGCCACAAGCATGGACTGAAGTACCACGCGTGGTTTATCAACCTCAACTGGCGCACGCCCGTCCAGGAGATCATCGATGAGATGCTGGCCAAGGGCCTGTGGCAAGTGGCCCCGGATGGCGACGCGCGCATTCAGGAGGGCCGGGACCGCATCTACTGGCTGAATCCCTCCGAACCCGGTGTCGTCCGGTTGCAGGCCGACATGATGGCCGAGGTCGCGGCCAACTACGATGTGGACGGCGTGCACTTCGACTACATCCGCTATGAGAACTACAGCGGCTCCTACGGCCCTCGTGACCGGGAGCGTTTCGAGCAATGGGCCAAGGTGAAGGCGGCCAAGTGGCCCGAGGACGTGCTCCCCGCGCGGGGGGATGTCGAGGCCGGCCCCCTGCACGAACGCTTCTGCGACTGGCGCGTCGAGCAGATCAGCAATGTCGTGGAGGCGTGCTCGAAGGCCGTCCGGGCCGCCGGCCCGAGTTGCCGGATATCGGCCGCCGTGTACCCCAGTTGGCCCTACCATCGCAAGACGGTCGGCCAGGACTGGCCCAGATGGCTGCAGGAGGGCTGGATCGACTTCATCTGCCCCATGACCTACGACACTCCCGGCCGCTTCGACCGCCACACGGACAGAGTGCGCCGCCAGCGAGAGGCAGCCGCGGACAAGCCTCTTATCGTCGGCCTCGGGTCGTGGCTGCACCCCACGGCGCTCACCGTGGCCGAAAGCATAGTAGCCGACCGAGACCTTGGGGCCGATGGCTTCCTTCTGTTCTCGTACACACCCCAATTGGGCGACGAGATGCTGCCCGCCCTTCGCTCGGGCGTCTTCGCGCCGCAATGACGGGGCCCTGCATCGCGCCTGCCCGCGTGGCGTAGACGCCCGCGCAACTACCCAAGACGGGACCCATAACCCAGACAGCCCGCGATCGAGGTGTTGCCGATGTTGTCCAGAGCATTGAGCGACGAGCAAATCGCCCGTGTAGACGAGGCGTCACTGCGCATCCTGTCCGAAGTGGGCGTGCATGTCCCCCATGACGAGGTGCTTTCGCGGTTCTCAGACGCGGGGGCCCGCGTGGACGGCTCTTCGCAGGTCGTCAGGATCCCTGCCGAACTGGTGGGCGAGTGTCTGGCTCAGTGCGGCAAGCAATTCACCATCTACGGCCGCGACCTATCGCGTCAGGCCCCCTTCGGCCAGGGGAAGCGGAACTACAACAGCATCGCGGGGGAGGCGTCGTGGGTGGACGAGTTGGGCGGGCCGCGTCGCTATGCCACCTTGGCCGATGTCGCTACGGCCGCCCGGCTGGCCGACGCCCTCGAGCATGTGAACATCGCCGGGGCCATGTCCGACCCCGACGACGTCCCGGCGCCCATGCGGTGCGTGTCGGTCATGGCCCAAATGCTCAAACAGACCACCAAGCCCATACACTTCTGGTTCCACGATCGGGCCTCGGCAAGGTATCTGCTCGAGATGATGGTCGCCCTACGGGGGGATGAGGCGACGGCGATCCAGTACCCGGTCTGCTACCCCTTCCTGGAACCCATTAGCCCTCTGAGGTTCCCCTTCAACGGTGTGGACCTGTTGTTCGAGACCGCCCGCCTAAACCTCCCCGTGCCCGTGGGCCCCATGGCGCAGACGGGGCTTTCTGCGCCATGCACCTTGGCCGCCACCATGGCTCAAGAGAACGCCGAGATTCTAGCGGGCATCTGCATCACCCAGTTGATCCGCCCGGGAATGCCCGTGTGCTACGGCGGCATACCCCATGCCTTCGACATGCGGACCACCCAACTCGTGTTCTCCGGGCCCGAGCAGGCGATCTTCGGCGTAGCGATGACCCAACTGGGCAAGCACTACGGCCTGCCGGTGTATATCAACGTAGGGCTGACGGACTCCAAGCGGGTGGACGCGCAAGCCGGGCTCGAGATCGGCACCAGTCTGATGCTCGGGGCCGCCGCGGGGGCGGATATCTTCGGCCACATGGGCATCTCAGGGGTGGATCAAGCCGCATCCCCCGACATGCTGGTGTTCCAGGAGGAGGCCATCTCCTTTGTCGAGAGTATCATGCGAGACCTACAGTTCAGCCCCGAGGCCTTCGCCTTCGAACAGAGCCAGGCCGTCGGCCCCGGCGGCAGCTTCATAGACCGTGAGCACACGGCGCTCAACTTCCGCAAGGAACTGTGGTTCCCTACCTTGCTTGACCGCGACTACTATCAGACGTGGCTGGATGGAGGGGCGACGGACACCGAGGCGCGCTGCGTGCAGCGCCGCCAACAGCTTTTGCAGGAGCATCGGCTCGTGCCGCCCTCCGATGATCTCGTCGCAGCCCTTGATGAAATCGTCGAGGCCGCCCGGCGGGACCTGGCGCCCTCGTAGGAGCCCTTCAGCGCGGCCGAACAGGTACGGCATTGTATCCCCGGCCAAGGGTCCCGCGGCCGCGGGATGACGTCGCCCTTTGCCGCCGCAACCCGAGGAGAGACCTGCCATGGCTGCCAACCCCGCCCGGCCGTACTACTGTTCCGCGCTGCTTGTTGTAGCCTCCGTCGTCTGGGCCGCGCCGGTTGAGCTTCAGAACCCCGCCGTCATCCAGGCAGACGAGATCCTGATCCGGCCACACGAAGACTGGTCGACAGTGATTCAGGCGCCGGGGGCTGAGGGGGACGCCGTGGTGCTGGCGCTGCAGGCCCGGCTGCACGTGCCGGGCAGTAAGGGTGGAGGGTGCAACTGGATGCTCAGGGTCCTGCTCAACGATGAGACCCTTACCGAGAGCTTCACCTCGCCACGCTTGCTGAACAAGCCCCCGTTCTTCGACTTCGCCCAGGGCAAGTACCACTTCTCCTGGTTCAGCCGCTCTCACGATGCCTGGATGGCCATGTTCGCCGACACCTACGATGTGGATGCCGCCCAGACCGGGCAGGACACGCGCTTCCTGTTCGATATCAGCGACTACGCGCTGCCCGGCCGGCCCCTGCGCATCCGCCTTCAGTACGCACAGCCGGCAATCCCGGGGGTGCTGAAGCAGGACGCGCCTTTGGCGGTGCGCAACATCACTGTGGGTACACTAAGCCGCGAACAGATCGATGACCTACGCAGCAAAGCTCTCTCCGGTCCCGGCGGCCCTACGCAGATACCCATCCGGACGACGCCCGACCAGGACGAGAAGCCCGGGGAAATGCCCTACGAGATCGCCTGGGCCGGCCGGGCCGAGCAGCCCCCCGCGCAGGTCACCTTCGAGGACCTCACAGGCTGGCAGGCCCACGCTCTGGGCGATGCTCCCATCCGCATTGCGGCCTCCCGCAGCCACCGGACATGGCGCGATCAGACGATGAAGATCAGCGTTGGCGAGTGCCCCAACTTCCTACTGGAGCTTCGGCCGCCGCGGCCAATCGCCATCCCGGACGGTGTGGATGCCGTGAACTGCTGGATCGACAGCTACCATGACTACGGCGCCGCGAATGCCGCCGTTGACGTGGCCGTCTCCGTTGTGGACGCCAAGGGCGCCCAGGCGACCTTGCCCTGCGGGCTCATGCGGGGCAAGTACTGGGAGCTTCGCCAGGGGCTCATGCCGTCTGCCGCCGGCAGACGACTGCGGGGGCCTCTGCGCTTCGAGGGGATCACCTTCTCCGCCGGGAAGATCAACAAGCCGTTCTCCTTCCACGTCGAGTCACTGGCCTTCTTCACAAGGCAGCGGCAGCCCGTTCTGAGGCCCGAAGGTCTGCACGTCCCGGGCTTCCCCACCAGTGAGGACAACATGCTGCCTGCCGCGCCGCCTGGCTGCACGACGCGGCTCGAGCAGGCGGCGCAGGGCGCCTTCGTCTTCACATCCGCTTCCGCCGAGGGCGACCTGGTCTACACGGTGGACCTCAAGGAGGGTGGGCTCGCCGACGTGCGCGCTCAGTTCGGCGACGGGTTGCAGTTCACGCCGATGGCGGGGGCCGGTATCAGGATCGACACACCCAGGGGTCCAGTCCTTTGCGACAGCACCAATTCCACCCTAGCGACAGCCACGGTGCAGGGCGACGAGCTCATCACTGAGTGGCGCTGCCTGGTCCGGGGCACTAAGGCGGACTACCGGGTGCGCTACGCGCTCAGAGGCCGGACGTTGCTGGTGGACGTCTCGTTCCCGGGGGGCAAGGCCGAAGGGCTGGCCTTAGGGAAGGTCGCGGGCCTGTCCGACGCTGTCGGCGTCGAAGTGCCCTACCTCGTGGCGCACAGGCCGCCTTCGCCACGGATCGCCATGGGCTCCGGGGTGTTCGCCTCCGTCCTTCTGGACTGGTACCACTCAAACTGCAGCGCCATGGACACCGGCCTTGCGGCCGCCCAGCCCGACGCCGACGGGCTGGCCATCAACGGCGGGGCCGAGTACGCGCGCCTCACGGACGGCTCACGCAACGACCTGGCAGAGCGGGTCCTGGTGACCGTGTCCCCAAGGATCGAGGACACTCTGCCGAGCATCGCCACCCCCCGGTCGGACAAGATCGAGGACCTGGCTCGAGGGATGTTCGTGATGAGTTCGAACTTCACCCCCGAGTACTACCGCACACTGAGCCGCTATGGCCTGTCTGACATCATCGCCATCCACTTCGCCGGGATCTGGTGGCGGCGAGCAGGCGAGGGCTTTGGCATGAGATGGCGCCCGCGGCCTGAATTGACCGAGGAGGCCGTCGCAAGGTACCGGGCCTTCATCAAGGGCCTGGGCTACAAATGGGGCATGCTGGTCAACTACACGTGCTTTGCACCCTTCAACGAGTACTGGGACGAGAACAGGGTCTCGCTGACATCTGCAGGCGCCCTGACCGATGGCTGGTACGGGCACTACCGACCCAAACCCTACGCCATGGCCGGCCTGGCGCGCATCGTTGGGGAGGAGATCCGCACCCGCTATGCGACGGACTGCGTCTATTTGGATGTGCACACGAACCTGGGAGCGGCGGCGTACGACTTCGAAGCCGGGGCGACCGGCGCGGGCATGGCCCGGACCACCATCCTGGGCAATGCCGAGACCATCGCGCAGGTGCATGACAAGCAGGGGGCTCTGTGTAGCGAGGGCATCTGCCGGTGGCTCTACGCGGGCGTCGCAGACATGGACTACGCACAGTGGGCGGACGTAACCAAGCCTCAGGACAAGCCGTTGCTGCCGGACTTCGACCTGCTGCGCATCCACCCCAAACAGATCGGCACAGCCATGGGCTACTCGCCCACGTGCTTCTTCAACACTGAGGGCCTCAAGAGCTACTACGCCGACCCGGGCAAGGGCACAGACCATCGACCGTTCTACCACTACGTGGCCGCGACCCTGGCCCACGGCCACTCGGCGATGATCGGGTACGGGTACTTCCCCTCCCTATCGCGCACCATCCATTACTATAGCCTCCTGTCGGGCCTCCAGGCCGACTATCTGCCCGACACGGTCAGCAGCATCGACTGGCATTCCGAGGCAGACGATAAGTTCGTCCCCACCGGCGAGGCCCTGCGCACGGGAGTCCGGGATGACGGCAGACTGCGGGTCACCTACAGCGGTGGCTTGACCCTGTGGGTCAACTACAACCCCGATAGCCAATGGCAGCTCACGGCGGCTGGCCGGCAGTTCACCCTTCCGCCGTACGGTTGGGTCGTGCACAAGCCCGGCGAGATGATGGCCTACAGCGCCCTGATGGACGGCCGGCGGGTGGACTACGTGGACTGCCCCCGCTACGCGTACCTCAACTCGGGGGACAGGCCGGTGCGGGAGGGCCCTATCACCGTAGACGGGGCCGTACTGGTACTGAAGGGCGACAGGCCCGTTGCCGTCCCATGTGGTGATCTCGGGTCATGGAGCCCCATGCAGTGCGAGCAGTACCCCATGTTCCGCGACCGGGGTCTGGCGGGGCCGCCTGCGGACCGGGGCGTCAGGCTGCTGAGGCTCGATACAGGCGCCCTGCTCGGCACAAAGGGGGCCATGACGGTGATTCACAGGGACGATTCCGGGCGGACCGTCCGAACCCAGAGCATCGAGACGGGCTCCGTCGAGTTGTCGCCCCAGGCCGACGTCGTGGACTACGTCCTGCAGGGGGACGAGTAGTCACGGCCGGTGATTGGGTGCTCGGGGCCTATATGGGAGCCCTTCGGGTGCTCTGCTACCGATGCGCCCGGCCGCGCCGGCGACCTTGGGACGTCCGCTATCCCGGCACGATGGCCCCGTGCTCTCTCAGGACGCGTCTAAGCTCCGCCATATCCACCTGACCGGGCGTCGTCTCATGTTGGGCTGCCAGAGCGGCGGCGGCGCCGGCCGCCTGGCCCATCGCCATCGCCGAGGCCTGCACGCGCAGGGCCGAGTTCGCCGGCCGGTCGCTGCTTACGCTACGCCCCGCCACAAGCAGATTGCGGCTCCCCCCGGGGATCAATGCTCCCAATGGCACGGTAGGAACTACGCCGGGCCTCAGAGGCTCCGGCTTGACCCCCTCACGCGTGTGCAGGTCAATGGGATAGAACGAGTAGCACACCGCGTCCTCGAACCGGCGCCCGCAGGTGTAGTCCTCGTGAGTGATCTGGGTCTGCCCGACAATGCGGTATGTCTCCCGCACCGCCGTCTGAGGCTGCGCCCAGAGCACCCGGGCGCCGCCGCACCCCGGAAGGGACCGCACGAACCGCAGCAGCCGTAGCAGGGCCTGCCGGCCCCGGATGTTAGTCTGACTCATGGTCACGCTCGTGGATGCGTCCGCATCAAACACGTGGTTGGCGTTTGGCCCGTGCGAAGCCAGGAAGTCGATGAACCGGCCCTGGGAGTGGGCGAAGTCCCCCTCGTGCAACGCGTCTTGTTCAAGGGCCTGCTCGTAGCGCTCCTGGATGGCGTCGGCGTCCAGCTCGGACACATCGTAGCCCGTGAGGGCGAACATGAGCGTCCCCGGTTGTGTCTGTTCCTCGCGCAGGCGCGGAAATCCCAGCGTCCCCACCAGGTCGGCTCCGCCGGTGCAGTCCACCAGTTGCCTGCACAGGACCCTCCGCCGGACGTTCTTCCCCAGGGCCTCGATCTGCCACCCTGTTCGCGTGGGCTTCCCGGCGATGGCGGTCTCGTGCAGTTGAAGCTGCACTCCCGCGTCAAGGCACGCCTCCTCGGCCAGCGCCGCATACAGAGCGCCATTGATATGCACCTGATGCTGCGAGTGCCGCTGGGGCGCGGTAGCGAACTGGGGCATGGCGCCGCTGTCCAGTTCCACGGCGCGCCGGACCAACTCCCAGCCGATCCCGCTGATGACCTGCCGACCCCACGCGTGGAACAAGCCCGGGAAGCTGACGCCGCCGGTTGTCATCGTGCCCCCAAGCTGGCTTCCCATCTCCAGGACCAGCGCGCGCCGGCCCAGGCGCCCGGCCTGGATGGCGGCAATGACGCCCGCTGTGCCTCCACCGGCGATCAGAACGTCAACCTGCGTCACTGGCGTATCCATCAGCAAGCACCCTCCCGCGTTGCGCTGGGGGCGTCCATCGGGCAAGCTGCATCGCTTGCCACTTCGCCAGGCGGCCCTCTTGGCCCTCTACGGCGAGTGCCGGGCTTGCGAGACTGTGCGGCCGGCGTTTCCCTGCTGTTGCGGTCCGGTTGCGTGGTCGTTCCCTCGATGGCGACTGTCGCGCAATCTGGCGTGATGCCGTCTGTCGGCCGAGGAGTTGCGAGGCGAGGTATGGGCCGAGATCAACCTCCGGAGCACATCACACACGTGTACCCGGCCGCCGGTCACCAGGCGCTCCGTGGCCGGCCCGCGTCGGAGACGGGCCCCAGGCCAGAGCGCCCCCACCAGACTGCGTGTAACGCCGGAGTATCGCCCTGGTCCGGGCTATGTAAGACACCGTGCAATAGCCCGTAGATTGCCCTGTACCTGTGTGCCGTCGCCCAAGGGTTCCGTCCCACATCCCGATAACCAATGATAGTCGGGCAGCATGTTCGCACGTTGGCAAGACGCCTAGGAGCGGTCGAGTGCCGCGGCGGAGGTGATGACCGACAACTCATCCACGACGCGCGCGCGGCACAGTTCAGCGCAAAGTGCACGCGCGATTGCACGGCATGGTGTCAGTGCCTGTGGTTGAGGAAGTGGCCATCGACATAGATGCCTTGACGGGCGTCGTGCGGCTCGCAGCGCAGTTCTGCACGGAGAACCCCGACCAGATCCGGGCGAAGCTGCCGACAGAACCCAGAGGCTCTGGTTCGGCCGGCGACGCTTGCGTTTCCTGGGGGGACGAGCAAACCGTCCATTGCACCAGCAGACGAGTGGTGGGCCCTGCGCCCGACGGCTACCAGCGCCCGGGAAGGCCCAACTCGATCATGCGTGTCCGGCTGGACACCGGGAGAATGGAATGCCTCGTGGCTGGCGCCGTGCCTCGACGAGGAACGGCCGCACGCGACGCTCCTCACGTCCGGCCCCTCCACGGCCAACACCCACGACTACGGCCGAGGCGGGCGACGACGTTCGAAGGGACGAATAGAGTGATCCCCCCCTGTTGCATGTCTGTGCCTTCAAGACTACGATATCCACGCACGAGGCGGCCGCATGAGCTTGCTCTGCATTAGCAACAGGGGAGCCAATAGGCCTATGGTCAGCATCAGGCACTCCAGAAGGCGCACGACACGGGCGTACGCGCCACTGCTCGCGCTGGGCCTTGTCGCCCTCGCGATCTGCAGCACATACGCCGATGAGCCAAACGTCTACCTGTTCGACATGGGCTCCGCTGAATCTCCCGTATGGCCCGGTTTCACGCGCGTCACTACTGATACGCACTATGGGGCCGAAATCGGCTACGGCTGGACCACCGCCTCTCAGGAGCTTCGCTCCTATGTGGCCAATCGCATTGACGCCCTGGCGATTGATGACATCTCCGGCCTTGTCAATAAGACCGCCACCTTCCGGCTCGACGTGCCTGATGGCGATTACACCGTGTGGGTGCTCAGCGGAGCCATGGGGAACATCTGGCGCCTGCGCTACCTGCGCCAGCCCCATGACCTGCTGCTGCAGGGCCAGACGGTACGGACCATCGCCCACCCCGAGGAGGCGCTATTCCGCTGCGCCAACTACGACTGGTCGGCCGAGGATGGTGTATGGGAGCAGTTCATCCAGCCACGGTTCACCTGGTACAGGCACGATGTCACTGTTCAGGGCGAGGGTCTCTGCATTGGGTTTTCGCCCGCACTGGCCTTCCCGGTGAATGCCTTGGTTGCTGCAAAGCGCAGCGTTGCACCGCGGGTAAGCCAACACATCGAGGGCATTGATGACCGGCGGCAGGCGGCCTTCGAGGCCCTGTGGCAAGAGGAACGGCCTGAAAGCCCTCCCCAGATGCAGGTTTCAGTCCGGGAGCGGCAGCGGGGCTATGTACTGGCTCGGATGCACTGCTCGGACGAGGCCAATCCATGGTCAAAGCCCGCGGCCGGCGCCGGCCGAGACACCATGGAGTTTTTCGCCACCCCGGGCCAGCAGGAGCAGGCCTCCTTCGGGCTCTTCGCCCTGCGCGACCTTGAGCAGGTCACCTTCCAGCTCAGCGATATGACCAGCAATTCGGGCGCTACGCTGCCTGCCTCGGCCTTCCGCCGCGGTCTGGTGCAGTTCGCCCCCTGGCACGCGGGGCGCCGGGACAGCGCCGCCTACGCCCTCCGCGAATGCCTGATTCTCCCCCTGCGGCCGACGTCCGTGGGCAAGGAGACCTGCAAACGCTTCTGGCTCACACTCCAGACGCCTGAGAATGCCCCCGCAGGCATCTACGAGGGCACGATCACCGTCCAGGCGAGCAACGCCCCGCCCACCTCCATGGCCCTGCGTATCCGGGTTGTCCCGGTGCGACTGGACACGCCCCCGGTAGAGCGCTTCATGTATTTCGGCACGATGTACTACCTTGGGAAGGCCTACCTCCCAAAGATGGACCGCGAGCGGTACTGGCAGGCCATGCGGGCCGAAGTGCGCTTCATGCGCGACAACGAATACTGCCGGGCCGAGTGCATCATCCCCCATGGCCGCAAGTACTTGACATGGGAAGACGAGAAGATCGTGGATGTGGACATGTCGGACACGGAGCGGTTGCTGCAGATCCTGCGCGAGGAGGACGCCTGGCCCAGAGACAACAGCATGACTTGCCGCACGGGCTCGCTGAACCTCAAGCTTGGCGGACACTTCAACCGCCCCGACAACCCGGGGGTGGAGTTCGTCCCCACCGAGAAGGGTCGGCGGAACTTCGCGCAGGCCATCAAGATCATCGACCAGAAGGGTCGGCAGAACGGCTGGCCCGAAATCGCCTTCGAGTGCCTGGGGGAGTTCAGCAACTACCGCGAGGCGGGCAGGAAGTTCGCCATCGAAGTGCATACGCTGTTCCACGACCTGGGAGTGAGTAACACAATCCGCGGCAATGGCCCATCGGACTTCGCCGCCATCGAGCTGGGCCTGGTCAAGTACCCCCAGCCCAACCATGCGATGATGAGCGCGGAGCAGCTACAGGTGATGCACCGCACCGGACAGCGCCTGTGGGCCTACAACTTCTCCCGCAGCCGGTTCTCATTGGGCTGGTTCTGCTTCAGGCACAACATCACGCGGGCCAGCTACGAATCCGGCGTCTACGCCAACGGCCAGCCGGGGAACGTGTTCGATATCGAGACCATGTTTCCCATGGGCCTTCCCACGAGCATGACCACCATCGAGCCCACGGCCTGGCTCAAACGGCTGGTGCAGGGCGCGGTGGACTACAAGTACCTGTGGAATCTGGACAGGCGCATCATGAAGGCACAACAGTCGGGTGACGCCGACGCGGGGAAGATCGCCCGACAGGCCCGGCAATGGCTGGACGACAAGCTTGCCCAACTCCCGGACGGGGTGGACTACATCGCCGGCGACCCGAAAGCGGACATGGATGTACAGGGCGCATTCTGGCCCGTGCACGATCTGAACAAGTACCGCTGGCAGGCCGCGGAGTACATCATGCACATCGACGCCGCGCTTGAGCGGGAGGGGGACCGATGAGCGCGCTACGCACTGCAACGTCGGCCCTGCTGATAGGCCTTCTCACTACTGTGTCCCCCGCCGCACCCGGCGACTGGCACATCGAGAGGGCCGATTGCCGAGTACTCCTCTTTATCGACGGTGACCTGTACAGGCGGGAGAGGCCTCACTTCGAGACCGTTATCAACTTCGGCGAATTCCTGGGGGCTCATCGGACATTAAGGGCGAATTCGCTGGCCCTGGTGGAGGCCACCGGCGGCGCGCCCATCCCCCTTGCCTTGGCCGAAGACGCTCAGCTTCGCTACATGTCGGGCAACCCGATTCTGCGCTTGTCCTGGGATTCTGAAGCCTTGGGGGCCTTCGAGCAGCGCTCGTGGTGGCTCTACATGGCCACGACCAGGCCAGGCGCCCCAGATGCCTGGGAGCATATTGGGCAGACCTTTCTTCCGCGGCCCGGGGACCTTCTGTTTACATCCGACATTGAGATGCCGAACCCCGCGAGGCCACAGGTCCCGCTGGCCTTCCACCCCGGCGGCAGGGACCAGCCGGGCGAGACCACGGAGCGCGTGTGGAGCGATGAGGGGGCGCGCTCGGGCGGCTATGCCCTGAAGCTGGCGCGCACCTTCGATGACGCCCCGCCGAAGAACAGCAACCGGCCCTTCTGGTGGACCTGGCCCCCTCCCGTGCAGGTAAGCGAGGGGCACAGCTTGCGGCTGAGCGCGTGGATCAAGTCCGTGTGGCTCGGGCGGCGCAGCTTCGCCAGTGTGGCCCTCGAGTTCCGGGATGCGGACCGCAAGCGCCTGGGCAATCGCCTGTGGCTGCGCGGGGCGCAGCAACCCCATGGCTGGACGAGACTGACGGGGAGCGTGACTGCGCCGCCGGGGGCCGCCAGTGCCGTCTTCTGGTTCTCGCTGCACGGGCAGGGCGAGGCGTACTGCGACGATGTGCGGGTGGCGCGCGTGCCCGGCAGCACGTTGCCCGCTTTGTCGGTCGAAACCGGCAGCCTGGAGACCCGGCCCGACGACGCCACTGCTCCGGTGGAACGCAAGACACTGCGGGCGGCCGTTGCCCGGGAGGTCCCAGCGCTCGATGGCACACTGGATGACCCTTGCTGGCAAGCCGCACAGCCCGTCGACGACCTGGAGCCGTTTATCCTGATACCCAGAAGCCAGTCGCGGACACAGATCCGCGTGTGCGCCAACCGAGAGGCGCTCTACTTCGGCTTCGACTGCTATGAGCCGACGACCGATGAGCTGGTGGCGGATGCCGCCCAACGAGATGGCCCCGTCTGGCGCGACGATTCCGTCGAGTTGTTCCTGGACACGAACCTGGACCGGCACAGCTACTACCAGGTCATCATCAACCCCAAAGGCGTGTTCTTCGACCAGGACACCGGCGCGCCGGATCTGGTCGGCCCGGATTGGGACGGTCCTATCGAGGTGGCCACGAAAGTGCTGCCCGATCGCTGGACCGCCGAGGTGCGACTGGCGCTTACCGGCCTGCGGCTGGCCCAGGGGCAGGGGCGCACGTGGGGCGCCAACTTCGCGCGCACCAGCCTGCGCGGCGGACGCTCGGCCTTCACATGGGTTGGTGTGAGCAAGGGCTTCGGTGAGCCGGACCGGTTCGGCGACCTCCTGCTACCCTTCGACCCGGGCGAAAACGCTGTCACGGGGAGAGCGACGGCCGGCTCTCGTCTGTTCTGGGGCGATGGAGCGCTGCCCTTCGAGATCAGCAACCGGCGCAAGGCGCCGGTCGAAGTGCGGCTGATGGTGACGGATGAGGGCTCACAACAGGTCCTGGGCCGCCAGCGCCTGAACGTCGGCGCGCGCAGCACCGTCCAGGCGAGCCCGCGCTGCCTCTTCCCCACCCCCGGGCCGGTGCGGCTGCGGTATGATCTGCTGCACGAGCCCGACGGAGCGATGTTGTACACCGCTTCACAGGAGCACACGATCCCGCCGCCCCTGGAGTTGTCGCCGCTCAACCTGCTCTCATACCTGGAGGAAGACACCATCGCCGGGCGCTACTCCCTCGGTCTTTGTGAGGAGGCGCTGCATACCGCTACCGTGACCCTCGCCCTGCTCGCGCATCGGACCAGCCACCCGGGCTGCGAGAAGACCATCCACCCGGAAGGGGGCCTCGGGTCCTTCGAGTTGGACGTGAGAGGGCTACCGGCGGGACGGTATGAGTTGAAGGCGCGTCTGCTTCAGGCAGACCGTGAGTTGGCCATCCAGCGCTTCACCGTCGTGCGACTGCGGGGCCCTTTCAGCCCCTAAGGCCGCACTTCGGCTCGTCGTCAAGCCGACCATCCTGCCTCAATGAGGGCCTGTCATCGCTTGCGAGCAACGTAGGAGTGTTAACCAGATCAATGCGCGTCCGCAGCCGAGCGCCTCAACCCGCACGCAGCATCGTCGTCAACAGCACCCTCCTTTTGGCCGCCATGGCCTGTTGCCTTGAGGCCGTCTCGGCCCCCGATGGCCCCGCCTGGCAGGAACGCAGATGGGACTTCATCCTGGACCTGCCGATGGGCCCCGGGGCGGCGCCTGATGTGCAGGTCGAGGGCACGTTCAAGCACGCGGGCGATAAATGGATCGTGGGCGAGAAGGGCAAGGGGGCCGGTGTGTGGACCGTGCCGCTGCCCAAGAACCGGAAGTGTGAAAGCGTGACCATCGAGGTCACTGTCTACAACCACGGCCAGTACGCCTGGGCCGGGCACCACGCCAGCTACTTCGGGACGAGCCCCGAGCAAATCACACAGCGAATCGGCGGCTGCTGGTGGAACGAAGTCCCCAAGAGCGGCGGCCGGAAGACCTATCAGGGCACCTTCGACGCAACCGGCGCCGACACCATCTACTTCAAGCACGCAATCGAGAACAACTGGTACGACGTCGCCCAGCAACTCAACCGCGTGCGGGTCACCGCTCGGCCGGTAGTTGCGGTCTCCGAGGCACGGTGCCAATGGAGCCGATTGCCCGTGGATGGCGGCGGGTACATCACCAACCTGGCGATGGACCTGAGCAACCCGGACACGGTCTACTGCGGGTCCGACAAAGGCGGCATCCACCGTAGCGACGACGGCGGGCAGACATGGCATATACGCACCACGGGGTTTGACCGAGAGACCTTCTACGCCGTCAGTGGCATCCTTGCGGATGACAAGAACCCGGGTCGCGTCTTCTGCCTCACGGGGACGGGCTGGGCCCAGGGCTTCCATATCGACGGGGGACTGTGGAAGTCCGAAGATAAGGGTGACCATTGGCGCCTGGTAAGCCGGGCCATCACCGGCAGCGGCGAGGGCTTCGGGAAGTTCAGCGGGCATGTGCTGGCATTCGATCCCACCAATCACGACATCGTGTACGCGGTGTGCTGGGATGACGGCCTGTGGGTGTCACAGGACGCCGGTGAAACCTGGACTCAGGTGGCCTTTGCGGGCCGTTACGCCACAGGTGTGTGGGTCGACCCGGAGGCTACCAGCCGCTTGCTGGTCGCACTGCGTAAAGACTGCGCGGGCGACAACAAACAGCCGGGCGGTCTGTTCGAGTCGCGGGACGCCGGGGAAAGCTGGAGCACTATCCTCGACGCCCCGGACGTCATGGACGTGTCACGGCACCCCGGCCGGCATGACTGGCTCGCGGTTGCCGCAAACGGCAAGGAGGCGCATGTGTCGACGGATCGGGGGCGGACGTGGAGGCGATTGGCGCTGCACCCCAAGTGTTCCGCCGTCAGGAAGGTCCGCTGGCATCCCGGCAAGCCCAGCCGTCTGTGGACGGTGGGTGGTCCCGACAGAGGCATCTTCTACACCGACGATGCCGGGGAGAGTTGGGCATGGCCCACGGAGAGCATCGCGGGCTCATTCAGATACCCCGAGGACTGGTTTGCATCGGCGCGCCAGACCTCATGGACGGCAATGGCCTCCGTGTCGGATCTCCTCATTGATCCGACGAGGCCCGATCGCGTCTACGCATGTGACTTCTACACGCCTCTGCTCAGCACCGACGGGGGCCAGACCTGGTCTCAGAAGCCCGTGGGCATCAACGCGGCCTGCGTCTACCAGGTGGTTTGTGACCCGCACAGCGAAGACACCCTCTACGTCACCAACGCGGACTTCGGTCTGTTGAAGAGCACAGATGGCGGACAGAGCTTGCGCTGGCCGGTGCGGGAAGGCGAGTTCTCCGTCAATGAGACCTATCAACTCTGGGTCAGCCCCGAGGATTCCGATCACCTCGTGTTGGCTGTGACCTACGACTGGCAGAACCCTCACTGGACGCGTGTAGGCGTGAGCCACGACGGCGGGGCGAGCTGGAAATCATACGGGGAGGGCCTGCCCTTCAACAAGGGCGGATACCTCACCGGGTTGGCCGTGCTGGACGCGAAGGGCACCGAGATTCTGGTCGCCTACAGCGGCCAGGGGAAGGTCAACGGGGGCGTGTACCGCAGCATTGACGGCGGGGTCAACTGGGCAAGCTACAGCGCCGGGCTACCCCGGCAGGCGGGGCTCTTCGGCAGCGGCTGGGGATGCTTGCCGAATCTGGTCTCTGTGGGCCGCACGGTGTATGCGGGCACGACGGTCGGTGTCTACGCCATGCATGCCGGCGAAGAGGCCTGGCGCCCTCTGGCCAAGGAGGTCATGCGGGGCCAGCAGTTCGTTCGCACCCTCGCCGTCCACCCCGACCGCCCCGACTGGCTGTGGGTAGGGACCGCCGGGGGCCTGTACGTCAGCGATGACCGGGGCGCGACCTTCCACCGAGTCGGCCCCACGAGCATGCAGCGCTGTCAGGGATTCGCCGTTGACCCCGCGGACCCCAGCCGCTGGTTCGTGGCGGTGGCCCAGCCATGGTGGGGCTCCACTGACAACGCCCCAGGCACCTACTTGACCCGCGACGACGGGAGGACGTGGGCTCGACTGTCGCCCTCTCCCTGCACCGGCCTCGAGTGGCGGGTGACCTGTGACCCCCATCGCCCGGACACGATCTATGTGGGCATGAACGGAACGGGGGCCTGGCGGGCAAAGCTGACAGATGGCCAGCGATAGGCCAGGCAGCCGCCGCTAATCGAGCGCCTCGAGCCACCCATCGGCCAGCCGGGCCCCGTACACCTGCGGCCTGTCGCCGCGCAGGGCGGCGAAGATCAGCCACTTGTTGTCGGCCGTAAGGTACGGGTGCGCGTGGGCCCACTGCTTGCCGTCGTAGACGGTTCGGCTGAACACCGCTCTTCGGCAGGCACCCGTGGCGAAGTTGCCAATGTAGATGGGCACCCCCTCTTCCCCGGTGTCCCCTATCCAGTATCGCCCACACCGGGATACACTCACATGCCCGAAGCGCTTGCCTGAATCGTGGATGAGTACGGGAGCCTCATCGCCGACCGCGGCCGTCCAGATGTTCCCTTTGCTGTCGGGATCAGAGCCGGTGGAGAAGAAGATCCTCCCCGTATTGCCCACCCAGGCTTCATGGCCGGTAGGCCGAGGCGTGTGGGGCCGATCCGCCGGGAACAGCCGCGCTTCGCCGCCGATCTCGAGTTCACCCAGGAGCACCTGCTTGACATCGGGCATCTGGTTGAGCTGGATGAGCACGCGGTTGCGCCCGTCCATCGAGAACTGCTCGTGCTTCGCATGGTAGCCCGGCTTGTCCAGAAGTATGCTCCACTGCCCGGTCTTGAGGTCGAGCAGGTGAACCTTCGAGGGCTCGCCCTCGGTGGAAACGCTCACGGCGTAGTAGCGATGATCCGGCGAGACCGTTCCATAGCTGTACCGCCCTCGATCAGGCGGCAGGGCCGCCACATCCTCGACCTGCATCGTCAGGTAGTGGGTCCGCCGCAGCTTGACCACGCCGTCCACCTTCTGGTGGTAGTACAGGTACTCCCCCCAGCCGTGGAAGGCCGGGAAGGGCGGCTTGCCTGTCAGCACCTCATGGCGAGAGCCGTCCACCAGGTCCACGATACTGATACCGCCGGGCGCGTCCTGTGCCGGGTAATAGCGGACGGCGATTCGTCGCCCCGTCGCATCCCCGTATGGCTGCTCGCCGTAGATGTTGTCTGCCGGTCGCTCATCGCCACCCAGCAGGTAGACGGTTGCGCCGCTGTCAGGGTCGGTCTCGATGGGGTCGCCGAGCATGGCCTGTCCTCCGGGTTCCTGGGGCTGTGGCGCCTGAGATGCGTCAGTGGTCTGTGCGCGGGAGGGCCCTGCCGTACCGACAGCCAGAGCCGCTACGAGCAGCGCGAGCGTAGACCGGACGCGACGGGTGCCGTCTCTACCTTCTCCTGATGCATGACGGGGCAAGTGGCGACAGGACGCGTCTGTGCACAAGGCCCGGATGTGGTCTGTCATGCAGTATCTCCTTCAGGACGCCGGCTGGTTACGGCTGGCAGGCCCTTTCCCCACCGGCGAGATCATTCCTGCTCCCGCGCGCAAGGTCCTCGGCTTTCAGTGTGAGGCTCGGCAGGTGTCGGGGGCGTTCGATGGGAATAACGAGGCACGGCCACGCACTGTTGACGCGCGAGGCAAGGCGAATGAACGCCGGCGAGGGCGAGCCACTGCCAAAGGAGATGAGCATGAGCATCCGGGAGATCACGATCGACCAGCTTGACGCGCAGCAATTCATCGAGGACCAGGTCCGCAGCATCTGTGCTACCGTCGGCGACGGACTGGCCATCAACGCGCTGTCAGGAGGCGTGGATTCGTCGGCCGTAACGATGCTGGGGCACAAGGCCCTTGGCGACCGCCTCAAGACCTACTTTGTCGACAACGCGCTCATGCGCCAAGGGGAGCCGGAGGCGATTGTCGCGCTGTTCGCCGAGTTGGGCGTCCACGTCGAGCTGCTGGACGCGCGCGAGGAGTTCCTGCAGGCTCTGGCGGGCGTCACCGACCCTGAGGAGAAGCGCGAGGCAGTGACGCAGACCTTCTACCGGGATGTCTTCGGTCGCCTGGTGAAGCAAAGCGGCGCCAAGCATCTGCTGCAGGGGACGATCCTGACCGACGTCGATGAGACGGTGGCGGGCATCAAGAGGCAGCACAACGTGTTCGAGCAGTTGGGCATCGATCCCCAACAGGCCTTTGGCTACAATATCATCGAGCCGCTGATCCAGTTGAGAAAGGATGGGGTGCGTAGGGTTGCCGAGGCATTGGGGCTGCCCGAGTCGATCCACAATCGCATGCCCTTCCCCGGCCCCGCCCTGGCGGCCCGGGTGATCGGCGAAGCCACTGCCGAGCGGTTGGAGATCGCGCGGCAGGCCAACGCCATCACCGAGGAGGAGCTCTGCGACACCGGAGCCTTCCAGTACATGGCAATCCTGCATGAGGACCGGGTCACCGGCATGCGCGACGGGGAGCGCGACTTCGGCCTGCAGATCGAGGTACGGTGCTGGGAGAGCGTGGACGCCCGGACGGCGACACCTACGCGACTGCCGTGGGATCAGCTCGAGCGGTTGAGTGCGCGCCTCCTTGCACAAGTCCCCGGCGTGGTCAGCGTCACCTACAACATCGCCCCCAAGCCGCCGTCGACCATGGAAGTAGTGTGAGGCGCCGCCGGTCAGAGCCTACGGGCTGTGGCACGAACTGCGAACTGCTCCGGGCTCGACCAGAAGGGTGGCACTGGTCCCAACCCCGCCAATGATCCGGAGCGTGAGCTCGGGATCGCGGGGGAGGACCAGTGGTCGTGGGCTTGCGTGTCACGCGGCCACTGCCGGTCGGAAGGGCGCACGGCTTCGCTGGATGGGCGGCGACCCGGGCCCACGCATCTACGCCAGACACGTGCAGGGGCGGAGCCCCTGCGCTGCTATGACGCGAGCCGCGACAAGCCGGTACTAGACGCTAAGGGACGTGACATCAGTCCTCCCCCTGCCAGTCCTTCGGCAGCTCGAGGGTCCATACCTCGGAATTGAGCGGCTCGGCATGGCCGGCCATCGTCCAGATCTTGTCCTGGAACACCACGCTCGAGTGCTCGTGACGGCTCTTCCAGATGACGTCCGACTGAAGCTCCGTCCAGTTCTCGCCGTCCTTGGTGTACCACACGTCGCCATAGTTCCCGTGCTCTCTGGACCAGCCCCCGAAGACCCACATGTGGTCGCGATACACGAGCAGTGAGAACCACATCCGCGGGTCCCAGGGCGCCGCCGGTGTGACCTGGGTCCAGTTGACGCCATCCTCGGAGCACCAGACATCATTGCGCGGGACGGTTTCCGGGTTCCAGCGCCCGCCGCCCATAATCCAGATCTTGTTGTCGAACACGACGGCCTGGGCATGGGTTCGTTTCGACCAGGCGGCGTTCTGAATCTCGAGCTTCCATTCCTTTCCGTCGGCCGAGGACCACACATCGTTCTTCAGGGTCTGATCGTTGTCTTTGTAGAAGTCCTCCGTGCCGCCAAAGACCCACATCCTGTCTTTGAACTCGACGAAGCAGGGCGACACCCGCGGACACCAGCCGGGGTCGTCGGTTTCCAGCGTCCACTGAGCGCCGTCGGTGGAGGACCACACTTTGTTGCTGTTCTCAGCGCCGGGCAGCTTGCGGCCCCCCATGAACCACATCTTCCCCTTGAACACCATGGCCACCGACAGGTCGCTGTGCTCCCACGGCGCCACTTGCGCCGTACAAGTCCACTGCTTGCCGTCCGGGGATTTCCAGACATCGCGCGGATTGGGCGTCTGGGGGGTGTACCAGCCGCCGAGTATCCACATGTGATCGTCGTAGACGAACTCACCCGCGGAGTCCCGCGCCTGCCAGTCCGCCTTCTCGTTGACACACACCCAGTTGGGCCCTTTCGTTGGTGCGCTCATAGCACAACTCACTCCGATCAGTATCAATGCGAAGACCAGGTACGGTCCCGGCACGTGCCGGCCGCTACATGCCAGCCTTGCGGCCGAATTGCCCCTCCGCATGGCCCTGCCGTGGGCACAGCCCTGCAAAAGGCAACAGTGCATCTGATCCGTCTTCATGGCGTCCAGGCCTCGATTCTATCGCTGCCAGATTGCATAGCACCCCAGTGCATCACGGAGCGAGTCTTACCAGTAGCCCTCCGCCCGGGGGAAGATGCAGCTCGACCCGATCCGAGCCGGTGGCCCCCCAGGTCCCTGTTGCCGTATCGAAAACCTCCAGGCTACCGGGGCCGACCAGGTCTCGCGTGACAGGCTTGCGGAATTCATCTCGTCGTGGCTGGCCGATGCCACCGTACGTGCGGTAGTCAAGGTTCACTACCAGCGCGTGGGTCGGCTCTTGCGCCGGGCCGAAGTACCCGATGACGAAGCCCTCCACCGGCGCGGCGTAGTCCTTGGGGGCAACAGGGGGCTCAATGCGGAACCGCCCCGAATCAGGCAGAGCCACGGCGCCTTCGGGAAGCATGCCCACATGGTATGCGCCGATTGACCGCAGCGGCTGGAGCTCACGGGCGATGGCGACGAACTGCCGGTTGACCTCCCTGGCCGCATAGTACAGCGATGTCGGCGACCCGTCGGCCAGGTTCATCATCGCCCCATCGTGCCCCGGGTAGCCATACACATAGTGCGAGATGCCCTGCGACCCATAGGCGAGAGTCGTGTAGGCCAGCCACCGTAACTCATCCCCCGTGGGGATGCGCATGTTCACCGTCCAGCTACACGCCTGCACGATGACCATGAAAGGTATATTGGCCTGCAACGCGGCCTGCCGAATCTGGGCCAGGTTCAGGAAGTACCGGTCGCCATCACCCTTGACTGAGAAGTGGTAGTGGTCGTAGCTCAGCAGTTGGGGCTTGAAGACCTCGATGAACTGCTGTACATGCTCCTCATAGCCCCGCAGGTGAGTGGGCTCCCCCTGGGTGCCCAGTTGCTCCTTCGAGGCGTAGTTGGGGTACAGGTTCACGTACTTCAGGCGCGAGGGGTCCTTCTCGTCCAGGTAGTCCTTCAGCCTGGCGAGCTCGGCGAACTTCGGGGGCCTGGGCTCATCGGTGAGCAGGTACGCGTATAGCGCCGGATGGCTTCTGACGCCCTCGATGAAGGCGCCCAGCTCGGCATCCCGGTCCAGACCGAAGGGGAGCCAGATGTAACCACGCAAGCCATGGCGCTGCAGGATGTCGAGTTGGGAGCGGTAGTACTCGATCAGCACGGGCGCCTCACGGGAGCCCGCGCCCTGGGGGTAGACCTGGGCAAGGTTCCAGTTGCCTTCGGCCATCTGCTTGGCGACTGCGTCGGTCAGTATCAAGTCAGGCGGCCCCGCCCAGTACGTCACGATGGGGGCGCCGATCTGCCAGCCTGTCGCGGTCGGCCCCACGGGAGGGTCCTCCTGGGCGTCGCAGGTCAGGCATGCGCCGCTGACCACACCAAGGGCCACGAGGCCCGCCAGAGGCAGGCCGCGCCCTCGGGCGCCGCCATGGCAGTTTGGCGCCGTTGATCGATTGCGCCGCGGGCAGTTGGCAACCATAGAGTGTCTCCTGGCGACGGGCGTCCGGGACGCGAGGGCATCCGCGTCTGTTGCTGTCACCCCACGCCAAGGCGAGGGCGTTGCTTGTCTGGGCATTTCGTCGCGCTGCACAGGCCTTCCTGCCGAGCTGGGGCTCGCAGTCCCTCACTCGATGGTGCCCGTCTCCCATACCAAGCCAACTGCGCAATCGACTACGAGCACGAGCTCCGCTCGTGCTCGTAGGTCCGGGGATAATTATCTGTTTAGCGCGCACGGCTCTGCACAGAGGCAGCTCGGCGGGCTCTGTCTCGGTATAGCACCATGCCAGGACACCGACCAGATGGGTGGCACTGGTCCCAATGCCATCCCGCGCAGGCGGGAGGGCAGAGGACCAGTGGTCGTGGGCTTGCGTGTCGCGCTCCCACTGCCGGGCCAAAGGGCAGACGGCGCACTGGTCCTCCCCCACATACGCGGGGTTGGGACCAGTGGCACCCGTTGCATTCTCGCACATGGCTGTGTTGCAGGCGGGGCGAGTTGTGCCGACCCATCTGCGCCAAACACGTACGGGGATGCAATCCCCGGCGAGGGGCAGCCGAGCGCAGTTCGGCGCGTGGTCACGAGCTGTCTGCTCGTGACCGGAGCCCCACCACGTTGCAGTCTGCCGCCGCGCCCGGGCGTCTACGTTGAACACGTACTACGCTGAACGCCCTGCGTGCGCTACCCCACGTCCCTTTGGTATCTGCGCACGAGGTCCTCCTGCACCTCTCGGCTCAGGCGGGTGAAGTTCGCGCTGAAGCCCGTCACGCGGACCACAAGGTCCCTGTAATCTTCGGGCCTTTGCATGGCGTCCTCGAGCTGGCCGGGGTCGAGCACATTCACCTGCAGGTGCAGGCCGCCTGCCCGGAAGTAGGTATCAAGCAGCCCC
>Ga0272441_10005336_pt1 | contig 22460 bp, 21 predicted proteins | sample SSMProp6N_FD_193582 | JGI IMG/M metagenome (GOLD analysis project Ga0272441, IMG submission 193582) | Marine sediment archaeal communities from Little Sippewissett salt marsh, Falmouth, MA, United States - SSM-Prop-6N | ecosystem: Environmental > Aquatic > Marine > Wetlands > Sediment ... | reverse complement strand
CGCTCGCAATGCGGCCGAATTCGCTCTGCATGCCGGTCTCCGTTACGACGCCCCGCGCCTGCTCCCGCGATCCCGGTGAGAAACGCGGGCGAGGATCGTCTACAATATGACTCGCAGACTCATCCACAGCGCAGTACTGGTGTTGCTGACATGAACATAGGCGTACCGAAAGAGATCAAAGCAAATGAGGACCGCGTTGCGCTGACCCCGGGCGGGGCGCAGGTCTTGGTGCAAGCCGGTCATAGCGTGTTGGTGCAGTCTGATGCTGGCACCGGATCCGGCTTCTCGGATGATGATTATGCGGCCATGGGAGCACATCTGGTGTCTGCCACGGCCGCATGGAAAACAGACCTGGTACTAAAGGTCAAGGAGCCGCAGGAGGACGAGTTTCAGCACCTGCGAGACCAGATGGTGTTTACCTATTTCCATCTCGCCGGTGTCACCCCAGCGCTCACAGAAGCCCTTCTTGACAACAGGACCACCGCCATCGCCTACGAAACCGTGGAAGACGACAAGGGCAAGCTGCCACTACTCGCACCCATGAGTGCTGTGGCGGGCAACATGGCCGTAACCATGGGCAACTATCACCTCGCCCGTTTCAACAATGGCAAAGGCATGTTGTTGTCCAGGATCTTCTCCGAACGCTACGGCAAGGTCGTGATTATCGGTGACGGCGTGGTTGGCCGTCACGCGGCGCGCGCGGCCGATGCCCTCGGCGCAAACGTGTATCTCGTCGGCCGTCATCGCGAGCGTATACCGGAACTCGAACGCGAGATCTCTGCCGAGCTGCATTACGTACTGTCCGAACCCGACAACATCGCTGCCGAATTACGCGATGCCGACCTTGCGGTTGGCGCCGTGCTGCGTCGCGGAGCTCGCGCACCGCATGTCGTCAGCGAGGCCATGGTGCGCAGCATGCAGCCGGGTTCGGTCATTGTGGACGTCAGTATCGACCAGGGCGGTTGTGTCGAGACATCTCACCCGACCACGCACAGCACGCCCGTCTTCGAAAAGCACGGCGTTATCCATTATTGCGTGGCCAACATGCCCGGTGCTTACCCCCGGCTATCCACCCTCGCCCTGGCCAAAGCCACTTTGCCGTACGCGCTCAAACTGGCCGACAGCGGACTCGATGCACTGCGCACTGATCACGCTTTTGCCAGGGGCGTGAATACCCATGACGGTTATATCGCCTGCAAAGCCGTGGCCGAAGCGCTGGAGCTGATAGACAGATACACCAAGTTCCATTAATAGGGCTGCAACAATAACAACCAAGCCCGGATTCCGCTTCGCTGTATCGGGGGTACACGGGTATGAATTGATTCACGTCCGTATTCTTGACGAGGTGAGCAGTTCGGCCTCTCTGTAAGGACGCGTAAACGGGACAGCGCTGGGGTTAGTTCCTATGATTCAACATCAGAAATTCCTCGATCACCGTTGATGCATACGGATACGCGTTGGGTTCATCGCTTGCCCTCGGACCGGCAAAATTGATCACGCCACCCGGCAGCGTAGCTAAGAATTGCTTGATTCGCCAAGCTGCTCGGCTTGCGTCCAGTTCCATTGCATCCAGCAGTAGATACGGTTTCTTCTGCTGAAGACAGTACAGCAGTGTCTTCTCAGTGCCGCCAGTCGGCTGACCAAAATAAATGATGACGGTGCTGTCGGCCTCCTGGACATTCTTTCGGGTACGTTGGTCGTAGCCACCTTCGCGCAGCTCCACGACGGGATACCGTGAAGGGATGACTCCATCCTCAGCCGTCCTTCCTTGCGGGCACCAGCCGCCACAGGGCACATGGTGCTTCAACGCAACATCCAGTGCAGCCCGGTCAACGCCGGTTTGTCCTCCGGAAATGATCTTCAACTGGGAACCGGGAACCGGGGTCAAGTCTTTCATTTTGCACCTGTTGCGCAATGCGAACCTCCAGAAAGGCTCCGGACGATAAATATCCAGCCGGCTCGTCAGCGCGGCGAAAAACGTCTTCCTCCCTTTGTTATTTGGGTCGCGATAATTTACACTAGCTTCTCAAGCGTCATGCCTCACTGACAGCTCGGCCGGCTCGAACCGATACCAGTTTCGTCACTATGTATCTTATTGTGATGTCGGGTCACCAAGTATATCGTTTCACATAATAAGCAAGAGTCGCCGTGAACAAACGCACCGTCGTAATGCTTATTGCAACGCACAGCGCCGTTGGCGTTGCAGGTTTCGCCGGTGGCATCTATGCGCTGCCGATACTCACTGCCCCACCCGCGCCTGACGCAGCAGAGGTCAGCGCACTTGCAGCCAAAGCCATGTTCACGGGCCAGTTTCGGCGCGATCTGAAAGACAGCGACGCATTGCACTGGGGCGAAGGTACACTTTCTGTTGGTCCAGATTCCATCGCTCTGATGGGCGAGCTGGCGCCTGGCCCGGATTACAAGCTCTACCTGTCGCCGGAGTTTGTCGAGACCGAGGCCGATTTCAACCGCCTCAAACCCACAATGGTCCGTGTCGGTGATGTCAAGACGTTCGAGAATTTTGTGGTAGCCGTACCCGAAGATATCGATCCGTCTAGCTTTACAACCGCAATTGTCTGGTGTGAATCATTCGGTCAGTTCATCACGTCCGCCAGCTACCGCTGACAAGAGTGTAGCGATCTTCCGATTTTGACTGCATCCTGGGGTCTGAAGAGATACGACCTGGACAGGCAGCTACGCAGGTTGCCCGCCATGACGAGCTACTCACTGTTATTGAACGATTCAATCTACCGGGACATCGATTATATTGAGGGATGCTCCATGAATCTCAAAGAATTAAGTGATGTCGTCAATGTCATCGGTACACGCCGAAACCAATTCACGCCCTGTTCACCCCGCTATAATCGCTTCCTCCGGCCCCTGCAGACGAACTTTGCAAGAGATTGCGATCGCCCGGCTCGGAGCTTGAAATCTATCGATTTCGTTCTTTTTGCCATTGGTAACAAAAGTGTATCAATATTCTGGTATCTTCAATCTTTAGTCTGTGCGTTTTGCTGCCGCAGCGCAGGCGCTTGTTAAATTGAGCTGTCGCGCTTTTCGCGATGAAATTACATCATTCCCTGGAGACTATAACGGAGACTAAAGATGTCGAAACTACACACATTGCGGCATGAGTACGGTCAATCAATCTGGTTGGATTACATTGATCGCAGTTTACTCGTTCGTGGCGGCCTTAAGGTACTCGTTAACGATGGCGTGCGCGGTGTAACCAGTAATCCGACAATCTTCAACAAGGCAATAAACGCCAGTGCCGACTATGACGATGCGATACGAGATCTGATCCGCGCGGATCACGGGATCGATGATGAAACGCTGTATCAATGGCTGTCGATTCAGGACGTGCAGATGGCAGCCGATATTCTCAAACACGTCTACGACAGCAGCGAAGGTACCGATGGATTCGTCAGTCTGGAAGTCTCGCCACATCTGGCCTATGACACCGATGCTACGATCGAGGCCGGCCGTCACTTGTGGCACAAGGTGAATCGCCCGAACTTGATGATCAAGGTGCCGGCAACCGTTCAGGGTTTGGGCGCCATCGAGGCCCTGATCAGTGAGAATATCAATGTCAATGCCACCTTGTTGTTTTCGGTTGAGCGCTACAAACAAGTCACTGAGGCCTTTCTCCGCGGCCTGGCTTCGAATCCCGAACCACAGAGCGTAGCTTCTGTTGCCTCCTTCTTCGTGAGTCGGGTGGATACCTGGGTCGATAGGGCCCTGGATGAAATTGGCAGTCCAAAAGCCCGGTCACTCCAGGGAAGAATTGCCATCGCCAACGTGATCATGGCCTACACCTACTTCAAGGAAATGATGCGCGCACCGTCCTTCGAGGCGCTACGCCAGCGTGGTGCAAAACCTCAGCGTCCGTTGTGGGCGAGCACGGGCACGAAAAATCCTGAGTACTCTGATGTTCTTTATGTAGAACAACTGATCGGGCCAGAAACCATCAACACGGTAACCCCGGAAACACTGGACGCTTTCCAGGCTCACGGGGAGTTGCGCGCGACGCTGGACGTCGATATTGAAGGCGCGCAACGCGCCCTGGAGGCGCTGAGCGAACTCGGTATCGATCTGCAGCAGATCACCGAAGAGCTTGAGCAGGACGGCGTGAAACAGTTTGCAGCGTCCCACGATCAGCTGATTGAGTCATTGCAGCAAAAGCGCTACACCGTAGCGGCGGCGTACGCGGGGTAAACGGGAACCGCGCGGTCGTCATCGCACACAACAATGCCAACTTGCAATGGTCGCGCTCGATTGCTTACGCCGCCCCCTCCCGAAGTGTCTGGATCGGCGGGTGCGTCAGCACACTGCGCGTACCCAGCATGCCCGCGATCACAACGATCACGATGCCGCTGACGACGCCGGTCAGGGCGACACTGATATCGAATGCATAGTCGAACTTGAAGATTGTCTCGGCCAGCACCCAGGCCAGTGTTGTCGCCGACAAACCCGCGAGCAAACCAGACAGAGCCCCCAGCGTGGTGAATTCTGCAAAAAGGCCAAGCGCCATCGTCGTCCTCCTCGCGCCCAGCGTGCGCAGCACCGCGTTTTCGAAGCGCCTCTGGTCCTGGTTGGCCTGAATGGCGGCGTACAACACGGCAAGACCGGCAAGAATCGTGAACAGAAAAATAAACTCGACGGCCAGGGTGACCCGATCCATGATCGTGCGTACGCGTTGCATGATCGTCTCGACATCGATCAGCGTTATGTTCGGGAAAGCACGAACCAGTGGTCCGAGCTGCTGGCGCTGCTCAGCGTCGAGATAGATACTGGTCACCCAGTTCGCTGGTTTGTCTTCGAGCACGCCGGGCGGCACGACCGTGAAAAAATTGATATTGAAGGTATCCCATTCGACTTTGCGCAGGCTGCTGATCGTAAACTCGATCACCACACCGTTGATATCGAATCCAAGGACATCGTTCATGCCAAGCCCGAGTGTTTTTGCCAGCTCGGCCTCCAGTGACAACAACGGCTTGCCGAAATCCTGACTGCTCCACCACGATCCAGCAACCAGCATATTATCAGCCTGCATTTCCTCGGCCCAGGAAAGGTTGAATTCACGAGTGACCATGTGCTTGGCGCGTTCGGTTTCGTACTCCGATTCGCGCACTGGCCGTCCGTTGACCTCGACCAGCCGTGCCCGCACCATCGGGTACAAGCGTGTATTGGTGACCCCCCGTTCGTGAAAATAGTCCGTGATACCGGCAACCTGATCAGACTGCACGTTGATCACGAAATGATTCGGGGCATCCTCCGGCAGACTTTGCTGCCAATCATCGAGCAGGTCCGAGCGTACTGTCGAGAGCAGCAACAACACCATGATGCCGACACCGAACGCAACAATCTGGACCACGCTGCTTGCGGGTCGTCTGGATATATTCGCAAGGCCGAACCGCCACGCAACCCCGACCCGGCCACGCAGTCGATTGAGTGCCCGAATCAACAGGTAAGCCGCGAACGCAAGGATCGCCAGCGTTGCGAGTATGCCACCGAGAACGGTGCTGACCAGGACAAGGTTGCGGATCTGCCAGTACAGCAACAAGAACATGCAGAGAATCACCGCGCCATAAATGATCCAGCCGCTCACGGGCGTGATCGCGACATCTTTGCGCAAAACGCGCAACGGCGGCACCCGCTTCAACGCCAGCAACGGCGGGATCGCAAAGCCGATCAACATCACAATCCCAGTCGCGTAGCCAAGCAACAGCGACTTGAGTGACGGCGGCGGTAGGTGCGCGAGCACGAGCTGGTCCAGTAGTTCGGTAATCACGAACTGTGTCAGAAATCCGAGAACACATCCAACGCTGCTGGCTACCAGCGACAACCACAGCATCTCAAGTGTGAATAACTGGATGATCGTCCGCTGGGATGCGCCCAGACAGCGCAACATCGCGCCGGTATCGAGGTGGCGCGCGGTGAAGCGGTAAGCCACCGAAGCGACGGCAACACCGGCCAGCAACACGCTGATCAATGCAGCCAGGCCAAGAAATTGCTGCGCCCTTTCCAGCGCGGTGTTCAGCTCAGGGCGACCGTCCTCGAAGGTCAGGATTTGTTCACCCTGTTTCAAACGGTCCTCGATCGCGTTGCGATAACTGTTGATACGATCGCGTGGCCCGGCGATCAACACGCGGTAACTGACCAGCGCGCCGGTCGCGATCAGACCGGTTGCATCAAGATCTGAGTGATTCATCAGGACACGAGGCGCGACACTGAACATATCACCGGCTCGATCGGGCTCGTAGCGAAGGATCTTACGAATCTTGAAGTTCGAGGCGCCCAAGCTGACCGTGGCGCCGACATCCAGACCCAACATCTGCAGCAGTCTGGCCTCGACCCAGACTTCCCCAGCGGCCGGGATATCGGTTGTGGCCTGGTCAGCACCGAACGGCGTATCGCTGATACGCAAGACGCCACGAAGCGGATAACCCTCGGTCACCGCCTTGACCTCGGTCAGCTGCAATTGCTCTTCAGACACGACGACGCTTCGAAACTGTGTCGTTGTCGCAACCTCGAAATTCTGCTCGCGCGCGTCCTCGATATGATCGGTCACAGTCTGTCGCGATGAGGTGATGACCAGATCGGCACCAATCAGCTCGGCCGATTGCTGCTTCAGACCACGCTCGATCCTGTCGGTAAAAAACCCGACCGCGGTGATGCTGGTCACCGCGATGATCAGGCCCACCGCCAGAATGGTCAGCTCGCCGCCACGCCAGTCGCGCCAGAGCATGCGCCCCGAGGTATGCCAGAGAAATGCGAGACTTCTTTGCTTTGCCGTTTCAGTCATCTTTGCCCACCAGTCTTCCGCCTTCGAGATGAAGCCTGTGATTGCACAGCTGTGACAGGTTGTCATCGTGGGTTGCCATGATCAAGGTCGTGCCCTGTTCGCTGTTGAGTTCGAACAGCAGTTCGATGATGCGTTTACCGGTTTCGCTGTCGAGGTTGCCGGTGGGTTCATCGGCGAACAGACAGCGGGGCTGGATTGAGAATGCCCGCGCAATCGCACAGCGCTGCTGCTCGCCCCCGGAGAGCTGATTAGGATAGTGATGCAGGCGCTCACCCAGGCCGACACGCGTGAGTAACTGCTCAGCGCTCTTGCGCGGATGCGGCGCCTGCGCCAGCTCGAGCGGTAGCATCACATTCTCCAGCGCGGTCATCCCGAACAACAGCTGAAAGTTCTGAAACACGAAACCGACCAGCTCGGCCCTGATCTGCGCGCGCCCGTCCTCGTCGTAGTCATTCAGGCTACGGCCATCGAGAATCACTTCCCCATGGGTCGGAACATCCAGCCCCGCCAGCAGTCCTAATAAGGTCGTCTTTCCTGAACCCGACGCGCCCAGAATCGCGACCGAGGTCCCGGCGGCGACGCCAAAATTGATATTATCGAGCAGGGTCAAAACGCCTTCACGGGTGCTGACCTGTTTACCCAGGCTACGGGCTTCAACGAAATTATTCGATGTATTATCGACCATGATCAAAAAATTCTCCCGAACTATGATGCCACTGCTCGTCGGCATTCTACTCATTTTCAACGATACTGCTTTTTCTGCGAGCAAAACACCGGCTGCCATTCTGGTTTTAGGCGACAGCCTTAGCGGCGCCTACGGCATCAGTACCGAACAGGGTTGGGTCGCGTTGCTACAGCAGCATATCATGGACCAGGGTTATCAGTATCGAGTGATCAACGCCAGTGTCAGTGGGGATACCACGCGAACTGGATTGAGCCGGATCGAAGCCGCGCTGCAACAGCATCAACCTGAGGTCGTGGTGATTGCCCTCGGCGGCAATGATGGTTTGCGCGGACTGGCGTTTTCCGAAATTGAGAGCAGCCTTGGCCGCATCATCCAGCAGTGCCTGGAGAGCGGCACGGAAGTGTTGCTGGTGGGTGTGCGTTTGCCACCCAATTACGGCCCTGTATACAATCAGAAATTCGCCGCGCTGTTCGAAAACCTGTCCAGCCGTTATGACGTGGCGCTGGTTCCACGCATGCTGGATCAGGTTGCAGACTATCGTGAACTGTTACAGGCGGATGGTATTCACCCGACCGCCGAGGCACAGCCGCAGATCATGAAGAATATCTGGGTTGGGCTCGGGCCGATGCTCGAGAAGCCATAGCTGGCGACTGCTGTTCGCGGCGGAAGCCGCTCCCACGCTTGGGTAGGGTGCGCCGTGCGCACCATAGTCCAGACCCCGCACTTCACTTGGTGCGCGCGGCACACCCTACCCCTGCTGGCGTCAGGCCGTCTCAATCGTGATGATGGCCGTGCCCGTGATGGTGTTTGCGGTGGTGCTTGTGGCCGTATTTATGGTGGCGCCCGCGTTTGTGGGTCGCTTCGACGTCGATTTCAAAAATCGACGTGGTGCCGCTGCCTTCATTGCCGACGACCAGCAAAGGCTCCCTGGCCGGGCTCCTACGCTTGGGTAGGGTGCGCCGTGCGCACCATAGTCCAGACCCCGCAGTTCACTTGGTGCGCGCGGCACACCCTACCCCTGCTGGCGTCAGCCCGTCTCAATCGTGATGATGGCCGTGTCCGTGATAGTGTTTGCGGTGGTGCTTGTGGCCGTATTTATGGTGGCGCCCGCGTTTGTGGGTCGCTTCGATGTCGATTTCAAAAATGGACGTGGTGCCGCTGACTTCATTGCCGACGACCAGCAAAGGCTCACCGTTCGGGCTGTCGCTGGCGGCTATGAAGGCCAGGCCCTCGGGCCCGAGATCACCCACTTCAGGATTCGTGGTCTCGTCAGGTAATTGCGCGTCGACGGCGAAGTTCCTGTTGTTCACGTAATCGAGAAACCTGACCTTGTAAGGATTAGTGATGTCGTAGGCCATGATGCCACCGATACGCTCGAGACCGACAAAGGCTATCGTGCGCTTGCCGATCCTGCCGAGCGTGATGCCCTCGGGCTCCGGGCCCTTGTCATCCGATCGATTATCGAAACTGTTGTTCTCATCGTTGGTGCTGTTGAACTCATCCGGTAAAAGCATCGCAGTGATCTTTTCGAAATCGGCCCCCGAGTCGTACACGCGTTTGCCTTTGGCAGTCCAGATCGAGAACGAACGCGCACCGTAGCTGTAAATGGTATCGAAATCGCCATCACCATCGGTATCGCCATTGACCGTCGTGGTTTTCAGGCGGCCGAGGTTTTCTTCGAGTTGCAGCTCAGCCGCGTGAGGAAAGGCACCGGGATCGAGCAGTAGATCTTCGACGCGCGCTTCCTCGCTGAAACCGGCGTAATCGCGACTGTCCCCTTCATTCGCAGTCACGATATAGGTTTCGTCATGAAAGCGATAGCTGCTGATCGCATCCGGCATATAAAAGCCCTGAACTGGCCAGTTGGTGATATTGATCATATCGTCTTTATCACTGGCGTCGAATTCATTACCGGGCAAGCTGTGATTCTTCGTACCCAGGGCTCGCAGACCGACAACCCTGGCCCTGCGGATATCGATTTTGGCAATGGCATTGTTCTCCTGCAGTACGACCCAGGCATGGCGGGAATCATCGGACACCGTGATGTATTCCGGTTCAAAATCCTGCGACGCGCTCGCATTCGGGCCAAAGATGCGCACCCCTCTGGCTCTGAGTCGGTGCTCCTTACCATCATAGCGCTCGAAACTGGCCGTGCGGACCGCTGCATTGGCAACGCCGTGACGAAGGTCGATGATACTGACAGAGCCCTCAGGATCGATCGTATATTCGTCGTTCGGCTCGCCTTCATTCGCGACCAGCGCATAATGACCATTCGGCGTGAATGTGACCATGTCGGGCAACGCACCGACCGTGACATCACTGATGTAGCCGAGATCGGCCGCACTGTAAAATGCCACTTTACCTGGATGCTGCTTCGGATCCGATTCGATCGCGACCGCGACGAGGTTTTCGTACACCGCCACGCTGTTGACACCAGCGCCAAGTTTCGAAACATCGATTGCACCCATCTTTATCGGATTTTCGGGATCATTGATATCGAGTACATCGACCGTTGCAGCGGCAGCGTTGATCACGAAAACACGCTGATTGTTTGCGTCGTGCGCAACAATTTCGGCAGCACCCTCATCGAATACACCGGTCTGGTACTGACCGACAAGCTCCAGCGAAAGGGAAAAATTGTCGTATGAACTGGCGTGAGCCGGGGTACAAAGCGCCGCTCCCATTGCAGCAGCGATAATGTGCATTTTCATAATAAGCTCCGGTCGAAGGCTTTCAGGAATAGTGAGCATAGGAATGCTATACCGGGGTTGTTACAAACTTGTTACAACATTGGCGTGTGCCGGTGGCCTGAAGCTCGGCATACCGGTTTAGCCCGCATCTCTCACCAGGCGACGCAGAGTACTGACAAGGTATTGGTATTTTGGTAAAACCCGAATGATCGAAAATACAGAGTGTTTTTTACGCAACCTTATCACGGTCCATGCTGGTCTTCATGTGTGGAGGATCGTAGGGTGCGCCGTGCGCACCGGACCCTGCCAACAATCCGAGGATGCGCGGTGCGCACGGCGCACCCTACGGTTTCTTCGCTGATGATGCAAGCCGAGCGCGCATCGCGCGCTGCAAAGCGAGTCTATCCGTTCTTATCTGTGTCCATCTGCGTTTATCTGCGGAATTTATCAGCGATTCTCGGCCAGTTCGGTCAACATGCGGATATAGTCATTGGTCTTGCTGACGAAAAATTCTTTTTGATCCGGCGTCAGGCTGTTCGCGATTTCGACCGTCAGCGATATGACGATTTGCTGGTTGATGTCGGTCATCGTCTTCATGGTCGGGTCGTTCTCCTGTTCGAAATTGGCCAGAAACGCCCGCAATCGTTCGCGTTTGATTTCGACTGCATCGCCTTTCGCGAGTATCGTCCGGATACCGAGTTGCCATCTCAGGCGGCGCTGCAATCTCAGCTCCGCTGTGCTGATCAACCGGACTGCCGCCTGTTCTACGGCCCGCTCCTGGGCATCGGTCAATGCGCCGAACCAGTTCTCATAGGTATCGATCATGCGTTCGGTATAGTCTTCGATGCGCGCGTCATCGTCAACATCGACGAATTCTTCACGGAACTCTTCATTGGTTTCTTCAAGGTGGGCAAAAAGTTCGCGCTTCTGCTCGACATCGAGCAGAGGCAGCAGGTACGCCATTTCGTCGTTGAGTTTGACAAGAAGCGGCAACCACAGCGCCTCCGTTTCGTCGATTCGCTGCTCCAATTGCTGCGCTGTCAGCTGGCCATTGACATCTTGCTGCAATGCCCGCAACCACTCGGCGTAAGGTTTCAACTGCGTACTCCGATGCCATTGCAGCAGGGATAGCGTCCTGGCCTCGACCTGCTGCTCGAGAACGCCATCCAAGGTGATCACTCCCTCAACGTATTTCGGTATCAGGTAGTCGAGACGGTTGTAGACAGTTTTCAGTGAGCAGGCCGCAACGAATGCAAGCAGTGCAATAACAACAACCGGGGTCAATCGACGCATAATCATTGCGGAAATAACCGGTCGAGGTTGTTGCGCGCAATGTCGGCTGCGACCGGCTCTGGCAACTGGGCGAGCCAGTGGCGCGTCTCAGCCGCGATCTCGGGCAAGTCAGCCCAGCGGCTCGGCTTGTAAGTGTCCATGCCGACCAGAAAACGCGTTTGATAGTCCGTCAGCAAGCGTTCCCACTCCTGCGTCAGACGCCCGCTCTCGTCCAGCATGCCTTCACGCAACGATAATTCGATGTAAAGCATTGGATAACGCGCGAGCAACTGATCCAGAACCGGCACTGGTACATTAAAGCCGCCGTGCGCCCAGATCACGACCAGGTCCGGCGCTCTCTCCAAGAAAATACGCATCCCGTCCAGATCAGTGTGCGGATGCAGTACAAGCTTACGTTCGCGCGCCAGCTCAATCATTGCTCCTATCGGCGCCGAGCCTACGTCCTCGCCAAAGACATGAAACTCGCCAAAGCCCCTGTAGGGAACGCGTTCGAGGTGTTCGAGCAGATACGACTTCAAGCCTGGGTCGTCGAACCAGAGATAGCGATGACGCCAGCTTTTGTAGGGCCGGAGCATTGGTATCACGATCAAAGGATCTTCCTTGTAGAGCATTTCGGCACCTTCTGTCGGTGTCGCCGAGACCAGCGCTCGATGAATGTTCTCGTTCCTCAGCATTTCGATTGCCTGCGGCGGTGGCAGGGCTGCCCAGACATCCTGATCATAGTGGATGTGGCCGTCATGAATCGTGGTCGAGCGATTATCCGCCTGCACCATCAACGACAGCAGCGACACGAGGGCCGCGATCGCCAGCGGCAATTTGAACCAGCTATGCGCCATGTCAGCCATCCAGGCGCAAGAGCTTGACCGGCGCTTCCATCCAGCTGTGGTCGTTCTTCCAGTCGTGGCCAGGATCATCAACATGGAGTTCCACCTCATTGCCATCCGGATCGCGCAAGTAGATACTCTGACTGATGGTATGATTGGACAGGCCGTCTATTGCATAGCCAAGCTGGCTCAGCTTGCTGTACCGTGCTTTAAGCTCGTCAAGCGACTCGCCGACCTTCCAGCCAACAGGATACGGTCCAATGCGTTTGCCGTGTAACGGACCATCGGCTTCACCGATCTGAATCAGTAAAAGCTCATGATGCGTGCTACCACCACTCAGCAAGGCGGCACGATCTTGGAAGATTTTGCCGCTCAGGGACAACCCGACAGCCTCGGTGTAGAATCTCAATGATTGCTCGAGATCGCGCACGTAAAAAACCACATGACCCAAATTCGTCATATTAGCCTCCAAATAATCTCTAGGACCAGCCGTCCTTGCACAAGTTTTTCTCCTCGGTGCGATTTTGACGGCGATCACAACCCTGGAGCAGGTGGACTAACCCGCGTGTTGCATGAAGGATTTGGATTTTTCGGGCAAGTAGGGTGTGCCGTGCGCACCGGAACCGGCCAACAGACCGAATATGCGCGGTGCGCACGGCGCACCCTACGGCCTTCGGGCACCATGCAGGCTAGCCTGAACCGTGATAAGCACTGTTAGAAAACACGCTGTATTTTCGATCATTCGATTTTTCTCAAAAGAGCCGGCACCCTATTAGCACCCTATGCCGCCCGGTGTAGTTGCCTGACCATCGGTTGAAGAAGCTTTCGGACAACAGAACAAGTGACTGGTAGAATCGCTGTTGATTGATCACATCGTCTGGAAAACCTATGAGTGATACCGCAATCGTCTGGTTTCGCCAGGACTTACGCCTGAGCGATAATCCTGCGCTGTCAGCTGCGCTGGCGAATCATCAGCGCGTGATTCCAGTCTACATCCTTGAACAGAAGGGAGCTTCAGAATGGCGCGTTGGCGCAGCCTCGCGCTGGTGGCTACATCACAGTCTGAAAGCACTCGCCAGCAGCTTGCGCGAATTGGGCTCACGCCTGATCGTTCGGAGCGGTGATCAAAGTCAGCGTCTGCTTAGCGAAATCGTCTCCGAAACCGGGGCCAAACATGTTTACTGGAACAGGCTCTACGAGCCCGATCACATCGCGCGCGATAAAGCCATCAAAAAATCCTTGATCGACCAGGGCCTTGCGGTCAATAGCTCCAACAGCACACTGATGCACGAACCCTGGGAAATCACAAAAGCCGATGGTGACCCGTTTCGGGTCTTCACTCCGTTTTGGAAGGCCTGCACCAGATCGGGTCTGGACCGTAATCCGGATGCTGCGCCAGAGCGCATGCCGGCCGTGAGCACGCGACTCAAATCCACACGACTCGAATCCCTGGGCATGTTGCCAGAAATTCGCTGGGATTCCGCATTTGCCAGTCACTGGCAGCCTGGCGAGCATGGTGCCGAACGAAACCTGGAGGCTTTTCTCGATGATGCCGCGATTCACTACGATGAAGACCGCAACCGTCCGGACCTCGCTGGTACCTCGATGTTATCGCCACATTTGCATTTTGGTGAAATAAGTCCGGCTCAGATTATCGCAAGAACTTCAATGGTCGCCAGCATCGATGGACAGCCCGGTGTCGTTACCAACACAGAGGCCTTCATTCGCGAGCTTGGCTGGCGCGAATTCGCCTATCACTTGCTCTATCATTACCCGCATACGGTCGACACGCCATTGTATGAGCGTTTCAACGACTTCCCTTGGGAGAACGATTATTCGGAGAACTTGCGTGCCTGGCAACAGGGTTTAACCGGCGTACCGCTGGTCGATGCTGGTATGCGCCAACTTTGGCAAACAGGCTGGATGCACAACCGCGTTCGAATGATCGTAGCCTCATTCCTGACCAAGAACCTGCTGATTCCGTGGCAACAAGGCGCCCGCTGGTTTTGGGATACGCTGGTCGATGCCGATCTGGCAAGCAATACCCTGGGTTGGCAATGGACGGCGGGTTGCGGCGCGGATGCAGCGCCGTTTTTTCGTATATTCAACCCGGTTACCCAGGCGCAGAAGTTCGACCCTGATGGCGCGTACATTCGCAAATGGATTCCGGAAATCGCAGCCCTGCCGGAGAAATATCTCTATCAACCCTGGGCAGCACCGGCGCAAACGCTGAAGCAACACGGTATCAGGCTTGGCGAAGACTATCCCGAGCCTCTGGTTGACCTGAAAGCGACCCGCGAGCGCGCGCTGGAACGCTACAAGAGCGTCAAGAAGTCCTGATGGTGCACGGCCCCGACAAAGCTGCGGGGATATCCGATATGTGTCACACGTCGCTGCAGCTATCGAACGCTCGCATTTGGCCAACGGCTCGAGAACAAACGCATATGGAAGGCTAGTAGCGGCTTTAGCCGCGAATGAGTCGCCACCCTGCAGACCATTCGCGGCTAAAGCTGCTCCTACCGGAATGAAATGGGGCTGAAAGTTACAGGCTGATTGGTTCCAGACGGCTCTGAGGCCTGGTCAATAACATCTGCACGGTGCCAATGTCACGCTCGATGAAGCCGCCCTCGCAGTAGCAGAAATAGTACTCCCACAGCCGGATGAACTCATCGGAGTAACCGAGCTTTCGAATCTCGTCGAGACGGGTGAAGAAACGTTCACGCCACTCCCTCAAGGTGCGGGCATAATGCGGGCCGATGTCCTGCAAATGGAACACCTTCATATCAGTGTATTTGCTGATCGTCTCCGACATCGCGGCAATCGAGGGCAGGAAGCCACCCGGAAAAATGTATTTCTTGATGAAATCGACATCTTTTAAGGCGGAGTGGTACAACTGATCCTTGATCGTAATCGCCTGAATCAGCATCACGCCGTCCGGTTTCAACAAGCTGCAGCATTTCTTGAAATAGGTTTTCATGTACTGGTGCCCTATCGCCTCGATCATTTCGATCGAAACCAGCTTGTCGAATTGCCCGTTGAGATCCCGATAGTCCTGTTTGATCACATTGACTCGATCCTCAACACCCCATGCCGAAACCCGCTGCGATGCCAACTGGTACTGTTCCTCGGATATGGTCGTTGTCGTGACTTTGCAGCCATACTGACTGGCGGCATGCAAGGCCAGTCCACCCCAACCCGTGCCAATTTCGAGCAGGTGGTCATCTGGCTTTAGATCGAGCTTTTGACAGACGAGATCGAGTTTTGCGACGGCAGCCTGATCAAGCGTCATTTCCGGGCTTCTGTAATACGCACTCGAATACATCATCGTGTCATCCAGGAAGAGCTTGAATAAATCATTGCCGATGTCATAGTGCGCGCTAATGTTCTTCTTACTACCGGATCGTGTGTTTCGGCTGAACCTGTGCAGTATCTTGTGGATCGGTCCTTTCAGCCGGGTCAAGCCATAATCCATCGTGTCGAGAACGTCACGATTACGCAAGAAAATTCGGACCAAACCCAGCAGATCAGAGCAGCGCCAACTGCCTTTCATGTAGGCCTCACCTGAGCCGGAACTCCCGCCAAACGCAACGTCGGAATAAATACTTGGATGAAGAATGTCGATATGCACTCGCACCGGGAAATCATCCGTGACTGCGCCAAAGTAATACTCGCGATGGCTTTCCCTGACGACAATCTCACCCTTCCTTATCTTCGCCAACTGACCATGAACAAGTTTTCTCGCCAACCGCGTCAGCAGACCTGAGTTCTGCTCCGAAATCACATTAGAGGGCAATGGTACGATCGATCTGGTCATAATTTATCTCGTTGAAGCAGTATTTCGGTCTGTCGGTGGATGATCATAGAACGGAATCCGTTTCAAGAACAGTCTTAGCGCCTGAAAGTAAATTCCAATAACCACCTTCATCGTCACCAAAGGGTATTGCGCTAATACGCGCGCCAAATTAGCCGAATTGATCGGCTTGTATTTGAGATCCAATGTTGCGTCGAACAGCTTGTCGGCGTCGATAAAATTCTGCATGTGCACGGTCAAGCGCTCACCAGGTTGATTGAAGCGCCAGTCGTACAGGATGTTCATGGGCATGAAAGGCGAGACATGAAAATCCTTCACCGGTCGATACTGCTTGTGGCTCGAGCTCGTCTGCCTGTCTACAACATCGTCACCTTCGCTCAGTACGTAACAGTACTGCTCGCCCCAGGGCGTGTTGTTTACTTCGGCCACAATACACTCGATGTGTTTATCGTCCTTGTCAAAGCAGTAGTAGAAGCTGACCGGATTGAAGCCAAAGCCAGCGTAACGGCAGTGTGTCAAAAGGCGCACCGGCCCTGCTGGTCTCGTACCGGTACGCTGGTACACCAAGTCACTCACAGCACGCTTGAGGTCTGTGGTTTGTTGGCTCAGATGATCTGCTGCTCTGAACCAGGCCAGATTGAAGCGTTCGGTAGACCAGAGCCAGTAATCCTGGAACAGATCTGGCAGCTCATCGAGATCAAGATACATCAAATACAGGCTGTACTCGAACTCGTGGTGACGCGGCGCGAACCGCCGGTGCCTAACTTGCCCTTCGTAGATACAGCTTTTCATGCATGGTCTCGTTGAAATGTGCAACCGCATCGAGCGCGCTGACCACACCGTCCTCGTGAAAGCCGTTGCGCCAGTATGCACCGCAATACCAGGTACGATGGCTACCGTTCAATTGCGAATGCTGCGCCTGTGCCGCGACGGACGAAGGCGTGAACAACGGATGTTCGTAGTTAACGCGTTTTATGATCTTGGACGGATCAATTGCATCGGTGTTGTTCAGCGTCACATTAAAGGTCACCGGCGCATCGATCCCTTGCAATATATTCATGTTGTATGTCAGAGGCACTCGCTCACTCTGCTCTTTCAAAATATGATAGTTCCACGCGGCCCAGGCCAGACGACGTTTTGGTAACAAACGGGTATCGGTATGCAGAACAGCTTCGTTTTGCAGGTATGGAATTGCTCCGAGGGCATTGCTTTCTTCCTTAGTGGGGCTTTCGAGCATGCGCAATGCCTCATTGGTGTGGGTAGCAATGAATACCGCGTCGTAATTTTCGGCCCCATAGCAAGCTGTCTCGATTTCAACCCGGTCGGGAAACCGTCGTATCGATTCAACCGGCGCATTGAGTCGGATCTTGTCCTTGAACGGCTTCACCAAGGGCTCGAGATAGCTGCGCGACCCGCCTTTGATCACGTGCCAGGTTGGCCGATCGTTGACGGTCAACAGACCGTGGTTGTCGAAAAAGCGGATGAAGAAGCGCGCCGGAAAATCCTGCATCAAGCTTGCTTCAGTTGACCAGATGGCCGCGCCCATTGGAATTATGTAATGATCCTTGAATTCTTTGCTGTAGCCATGTTTTGTCAGGTATTCGCCTAGCGGAAGCTCGGCGTCCTCGTTGTCCAGCGACAAGACTGCCTCGCGATTGAACCTGAGTATATCCCTGACCATCCGAATAAACGAAGGCCTGAACAGATTGCGCCGCTGAGCGAAAAGACTGTTGATTGTATTGCCGTTGTACTCAAGACCGGTGCTTTCGTGTCGAACGCTGAAGCTCATATTGGTCGGCTGCACCTCGACGTCCAGCATCTTCAGCAAGCGCGTGAACTCCGGGTAGGTACGATAGTTGAACACGATGAACCCTGTATCGATCGCGTAGTAACGCCCACCCAAAGTCACATCATGGGTGTTGGTATGGCCACCGATGTACGCATTGGCTTCATATACGGTCACATCGTGGTCTTGCGCAAGTCTGTTTGCTGCCACATTTCCTGCAATCCCGCTTCCAATAATTGCTATCTTCACGATGCGTTGCCCTCCTCAGGTATCGTCGCAGGCCGCTCGGGCCATTGCTGTGGGACACGTTGTAACTGCGTCGTGTCGTAACCTATGTCGGCGATAAACCGCTTGATCTCTTCGAACTCATTCTCTGACAACTCAGGTGTACGCGCCATCACCCAAAGATAGTCGCGGGCAGCGCGTCCGATAACAGTTTTGGTGTATGCTTCATCCAAATATACAATTCTGTAATCAGCCTTGATCGGCCATATGAACTGCATACCCCAAAGTGCGTTGGTCTCTGCGTCCTTGATAAAACCGGTGGGTTTGTAGATCTTGCGTTCACCATCGAAACCGCCGTCGCGAAACGTGAACGTGGTCGCTATGGAGCCGTCTGGGTTTTGTCGATAGGTCTCCACAGCGTTGTGTGCACCTTTTTCCAAAAATGTCGGGATATTCGCCACGACATACCAGTCGCCCATGAACCGATCGATGTCGACATAATCGACGGTTGACATCGGTGCATGAGTACCGCAAGAGACCAGCGGCACGGCACACAGTAATGTCCAGAAGCGCCGGCTCATGTCCGCGTGCCCAGCGCCAGCTGCTCAACATTCTCGGGCAAGTAGCGAAGCACCGCGCCGGATTCCGTTACACTCTCCAACGCGAGCCAGCGCATCGTCTCAGGCGCGTACCACAAATCGATAACCCTGTCTTCAGCGACAAGTGTGAATCGACGCGCCTGGACTTCGAAATCGCCTACCGCCAACAGATCAGTACCCTTATCTTTGATCGATACCGGTAGATACTCTCCCGTTTGCGTGTTGAGCAAGCGCTCGCTCTTCAGCAACTCGATGTCCCAATAAGCAAAGGTGCGGATACAGCCGTCAAGTGATTTCACGCCATCCTGGGTATTGAGCGTAAGCTGTTCCTTATTCTGTATGCTGCTGATGAAATAATCATCCCCATTGTCGTCCGTGTTTGACTCAATATTGATCAAACAGCCATCTTTCCAAAACTCGCGCGTTTCGTGGTCATAACTGTATACGGGCACAAACAGGAAGCGGACATCGAAATTGGCTTGCGTATGAACCGTTTTCCTGTCGCTCGTGCTGTCGATTCTTACCTGGTGATATCCGATAGGTGTTTCATCGAGCCACACCTGAAACTTCCAAGACGAGGTATGCTGGCCGTCGCTGGCTGCGAACCCCGTGCTGGCCGCGAACATACTGGTTAGTGCTGAAATAGCAAGCTTATTGACCCATGCTTTCATAATAACTGTCCTCCTTCGATCAATGCCGACTTGTTGCGGGGCTTGCCCGGAATGAAGGCATTGGTTGATAAAACGATCAATGCGAGCAACAGCAGATTGCGTTCATTGATGCTGCTCGCTAGAAATGCGCATATCGGTGCGCCGGCAAGAAACATCAATGGCCAAAGGCTATCCACCCCACTGACATCATTTTTGTAAAGGCTGTACAGCCAAGTCGCCAGGCCTATGCCCAGCATCACGCCCAGCCCATAAAGGCCAAGAATCCAGATCTCGGTCATATCGTGTCCACCTCGTAAACCTGATCTCTAGACGGCCGGTAGCCGTTGAAATGCTCGCTCAGCCACATCAGTAGCGGCATGATGACCGACCATCCTGCCGCGACCGCAAAAAGTGCTGTCGTCATGTCGCTAAAATCAACGGCGCCGAGTTTGTGTCCGGCATAGTACGCGAGCGGCCCACCCACCGCGCCGAACGCTGCAGCGAGCAGGTATCTACCTTTCATCCATTTCATCGACACGTTGAGTGTGGTGGCAAACAGAGCCCACATCGCAATCATCCACAATGGCACCAGCTCGGCAATGATCATACCGTACTGAAAGGTAAACAAGCCGACGAGCAGCAATCCACTGTCCCATGCTGTCCCCAAGATCATCGTGATCGCAATCAGGAACAGCTCGTCTCGTGTGTCGGCGGCTCGCATCAAATGCAGAGTAATGACAACTGCAACCACTGCAGCACCGACCCAGTAATAGCTGGGACTGGATCCACCGATAACGCAGCTGAACCATCCCAGTTGAAACAGCAAGAAGTTTTGCATCATCAGGGACATTGGTATTCTCCCGCCTCAACGTTTGTTAAATAAATAATGGCTGACGAACCACTCGCTGCCGTCACGATAGCCGAACAGTTCGGCGACTGCGAGAAAAAACATACGCCAGCGCATGAACCACATTTTCGCAAAATCGCGGCCGTAGGTTTGCTCTAATATCGGCCACACCGCTTCGCGGTGATTATCCAGGTTTTTCAACCAGGCCTCCGCCGTACGCTGGTAGTGGCGGCCGTTCCAGCGCCAGCGCTTTTCGATGTTGAGATCATGCTGAAAGAACAGCGGCAGGTCGTCGCTTGGCATCATGCCGCCAGAAAAAAAATACCGGCTCATCCAGTCCGAACTGTCCCTGTCTTCAAATAAATAAGGCACATTTCTGTGCACGAATATATGCATAAAAAATTTCCCGCCGGGCTGCAGCCAGCCATTGATGCGTTTGAACAATTCGCGGTAATTGCGCATGTGTTCAAACATTTCCACTGAAATCACACGATCGAACGAACCGACGGCATCGAATTCGTTCATGTCCGCAGTCGCGACCTGCACATTGGCGAGTCCGAGCCGCTCTGCCTGCGCTTTGATGTGCTGCCCCTGTGAAGCCGAGTTGGAAACGGCCGTAATTTGACAGTTAGGGTAGCGGCTGGCGACCCACAATGTCAGCGATCCCCAACCACATCCGAGCTCGAGCAGGCGCATCCCGTCGACGATTTCAGCATGCTCGCAAGTCTGCTGCAGTCCGGCCTGTTCAGCACCTTCCAGGTCCAGCTCATCCGTTGGCCAATAACAGCAGCTGTATTTGCGATGCGGGCCGAGCACGTGTGCGTAAAATTCCGGCGGCACTTCATAGTGCTGTTCGTTAGCCATTTCCGGCATCAGCGCGATGTTGCTGCTGTTCATCTCGTCGATGAATGCATTCATTGCGACGCCAACCTTTTCGAGGTCACCCGCGCTAATATCGTCGAGGCGCTGGCGAAGCAACTTGCGTATACCATGCCTGATCAAGCTATCCGGCACATAACCTGATTCTGTAAGCTCAACTGCAAGGTTCTGTTTCATACTGTTACTCTCTGGTTTCTGATAATTGGCTAAGTCGGTCCGATATGGTTTGAAGACTGCGCGCCAGGTCGCTGCCCAATGGATGGGCCCCCGCTACGCTCAGACATGCGTGACATGCGTGAGCGACATCACCCCCGACAAACACCGGGATGTCGATTGACCGCGTCAGTGTCTCGATCGATTCGCAGACGGTTGCGCAGTCAAGCGAGGCTGCGCCTGCAAGCACAATGCCCTGGCACGCTACCTTGTTCACAACGTGAATCAATTCTGCCACCGGCAGATCGCTGCCCAGCAGCACGATTCGGTAACCCTTGCTGTGCGCCATCAGTGCGAACAGTAGAATGCCGAATTCGTGATGTTCCCCTGGCAGGCAGGAAACAACCAGAATGGGTCCGGTCTTCTTCAGATTCTGGTGATGAAAGCGCGCACCCAGTTTGTTGCGCAGATACACACTGAAGAAATGCTCCTCCGCAATACTACCTTGCTGGTCCTGCCAGCGGCTGCCCAGTTTCCCGAGCAGTGGCATGATCAGCTGGGTGGTAACGATGTCAACCGGGTAGAGCGACATTGCATCGTTGTATACCGCGTCCAGTGCCTGCTCGTCAAAAGCGACGATCGCCGCAATCATACGTTGGCCATAGTGCTCCCAGATGCTGTAGTCGTTGCCTGGCTGCACGGTCGCAAGGTCCAGAACCTCGCGGGTAATCTGGCTGATCGACATGCCCAGCGAGAGGCGCTCCAGGATTTCCCGAATCAAGCGGATGTCTTCTCGGGAGTAGATGCGATGACCCTTTGGCGTCCTGGATGGCTTGATCAGGCCATAACGACGTTCCCAGGCGCGCAATGTTACCGCATTCACGCCAGTGATTTCGGACACGGTCCGAATTGGGAAACTCTCGTCAACTTGGTTCTTCGTCATTCTGGCTTCCACGTCAAATTCTTGTACAAAAATTATACATCAGTCTCGTTAAATGTACAGCTTTTTCGCAGAGCATACCTGCCGTTTAATAAAATTCAACGCGTTAAGCATTTCTACTGTCGCCACTTCTTTTACAAAAAATGTACATTACTTGTACAAACACGCCATCATTTATGATTAATTCGATTCTTTTCGCGACCAGGTTTTTGGTACTGTCAAAATGGTATCAGTGCGATTGTGAGCTCACGATCAATTTCATGTGAAAATAAT
>Ga0272441_10005335_pt1 | contig 22461 bp, 22 predicted proteins | sample SSMProp6N_FD_193582 | JGI IMG/M metagenome (GOLD analysis project Ga0272441, IMG submission 193582) | Marine sediment archaeal communities from Little Sippewissett salt marsh, Falmouth, MA, United States - SSM-Prop-6N | ecosystem: Environmental > Aquatic > Marine > Wetlands > Sediment ... | reverse complement strand
TCCAATGAAGAGGCTACACGGCGCGCCGTCAAGATGGTTGAGGACCTGACCAAGGAAGCCAAGGTAGGCGAGATCTATACCGGAAAAGTGACGCGCATATTCGACTTCGGTGCTATGGTTGAGATTCTTCCCGGCAAGGAAGGTCTCGTGCACATAAGCCAACTGGCTGACTACAGGGTCGCGAGCGTTGGCGACGAGGTACAACTCGATGATGAGGTGACGGTCAAAGTCATCGAGATTGATAACCTGGGACGCATCAACTTGTCTCGCAGGGCGGTGTTCGCCGGCGATGACGATGAATCAACGCCGAGGCAGTCACGGCCTTCTTCGGGACGTCCTCCTCGTCAGTCTCACGACGGTCGTCCTCGTCCTCCCCGCCCGCAGGGTAGACCCGATCGTCGCCCTGGACACGACAGCTAGCCTGCAGGGCAGGTTCGATAACAGTCGTTCGGAGGAGGTCAACCGTGCCTATACGCGTTGTAGTCACCGGCGCCTTGGGAAGGGTGGGCCAGGAGGTGGTGAAGGCGGTGCTTGCCGATCCTGAACTTCGGCTTGTGGGTGCCACTGAAGCAGCCGTGGCACAGCCGTATCTTCCTGCCCCCGACTATCCGGAGCTCATTCCCTTCTCATCCAATCTTGGTTCTCTTCTGGAGAAGACGAACCCCGATGTCATCGTCGACTTCACCCGCTCTGCCGTAGCCATGGAGGCTGCCCGCGTTGCACTGCCGCTTAAGGTCAGCATGGTCATCGGCACGACAGGGCTGCTTGACGATGACGTCAACGAGATTCGAGATCTGACCGAACGGAACGGCGTTTCTGCCGTCATTGCCCCAAACTTCACGATCGGCGCCGTCCTGTTGATGCATCTCTCCAAGATTGCGTGTCGCTTCTTCGACAATGTCGAGATTGTCGAGATGCACCATGATAAGAAGCTGGACGCCCCATCGGGCACGGCTATGAGGACGGCACGCATGATGGCTGAAGAAAGGGGCGAGAGCTTCGTTTATCCTCCAACCGAGAAAGAGGTCTTGGAGCGTGCACGCGGTGGAGAGTACAGCGGCATAGCGGTTCACAGCGTACGCCTTCCCGGAATCATGGCGTCCCAAGAGGTCATTTTCGGCACCAAGGGCCAGACTTTGCTGCTGCGACATGACGCAACGAGTCGCGAATCCTACATGCCTGGCGTGATTCTTGCGGTAAAACAGTGCGCAAAGGGCTGCGGTTTTGTGCTCGGACTTGATAAGCTAATGGGTCTCTAGGGACCATGATAGCTCTCGAAATTGCGATAGTTGGTGCGACGGGCCTTGTGGGGCAGGAGCTGCTCAAGATACTTGAGGAGCGGAGGTTCCCCGCTGGTTCCGTGCGCCTGTTCGCCAGCGACAAGGCGCAGAGCAGCGAATTCTTCTTCAGCCACCAGCGACTAGAGGTGGAAGAAGCGGGTTCCGACTCCTTCAAGAACGTGGATTTGGCCTTCTTCTGCGATGGCGCAGATGCCAGTCGACGGTTGATCCCTGCAGCTACTCAGGCCGGAGCCGTCGTGATCGACGACAGCGGCCTTACGACAGGTGACCTGACAGTGCCCATGGTGGTGCCGGAGGTGAACGCTGACTGCATTGCCGCACACAAAGGGATTCTGGGCAATCCATCCTGTGCTGCGATACAACTTGCTGTAGCGTTGGCTCCATTGCACAAGATCAGCCGCATTAAGCGCGTCGTGTTGAGCACGTACCAGCCAGTATCGGCGAGCGGCACGGCGGCTGCGTTGAAGGAACTGACCTCTCAGGCACGCAGGGTGCTTGAGGGCCGGCGGGTTTGCCCGCATATGTATTCCCATCAAATAGCGTTCAATGTGTTGCCGGAGATCGATGTGTTCCTGGACAATGGCCAGACCAAGGAGGAGTGGCGGATAGCCGAGGAAACTCGAAGGGTTCTTGGTGATGACGGTATTGGGATCGCGGCCACGTGTGTGAGAGTCCCCGTATACTTCGGACAGAGTCAGGCCGTCACAGTTGAGTTTGAATCCGCCATTACGCCGGAAGAGGCGCGCAGGGCTCTGGCGCAGGCGCCGGGCGTGAGGATACTCGATGATCCCAGCGTGAGTTTCTACCCGCAGCCGTGGGCTGCAAGCGGACTGAATCAAGTATTCATCGGACGTATCAGGCGTGATACTTCGAAGACTGATTCGCTATCGCTGTGGATGGTGTGTGACAACCTGCGCAAAGGGGCCGCACTGAATGCGGTACAGATTGCGGAGGAAGGCGTCCGACACGACTGGATCAAGTCCAAGAAGAGGAGGTCCTGACATGCAGAAACTCGGAAGACTGCTGACCGCGATGGTCACGCCTTTCGATGAGGCGGGGGAGGTTGACTACGTTCGCGCCAGGAAGTTGGCACGGGCGCTGTTGAAGTCGGGCAGCGACGGACTCATCGTGAGCGGTACCACTGGCGAGTCGCCAACTCTGACTACGGATGAGAAGATTCGCCTTTTCGCCGAACTGAAGCAAGAAATCGGCGACGAGGGTGCGATTGTTGCAGGGACAGGAAACTACAGCACGCGCGAGAGTATCGAACTGACTCGCGAAGCTGAGCGCGTGGGCGTTGATGCATGTCTCCTTGTGGTCCCGTACTACAACAAACCTACCCAAGAGGGTCTCTACCGGCATTTCAGTGAGATTGCTAAGAAGACCAGCCTGCCGTGCATCATGTACAACGTTCCTGGACGCACGTCATGCAACCTTGCAAGTGACACGGTCATTCGCCTGAGCAAAGTGGAAAACATAGTCGGTGTGAAAGAGGCCAGTGCCAACTTCAAGCAGATATCGGAGATAGTTCAGGGAGTTGACGACGACTTCCTCGTGTACAGCGGCAATGATGGTGACACGCTGCTGCTGATGACTCTGGGAGGCTACGGAGTTGTTGGTGTCATCACCCACTTGGTAGGCGTTCAGACGAAGGACATGATCAACAAGCTACTGGAGGGCAAGACCGAGGAGGCCGCCGCGATACATAGACATTTGTTGCCCCTGGTCGATGCGATGTTCATGGTGACGAATCCAATACCACTGAAGTTCGCGATGAACGAGTTGGGCTTCAATGTGGGACCACTACGGCTTCCGCTGTGCGAGCCAGACGAGAAGACGGCGAACACCATCCTGTCCGAGCTCAAGAACCACACAATAGACTTGGGTGCCTTCTAGAAGGCACCCAGCAGATTCGATACAAGACGGCCAGTGTTCCCGCTGCTAGCGGGACCTGGCCGAAATCATTTGTTCTCTCTTTGGCCCCATCGACACCAGCGATACTTCGCAACCGAGCAATCGCTCGATTGTGTGCACGTAGTGTTGGGCATTCTTTGGCAGCTTTTCGAAGCTGTCCAGGTCTTCAGTGCATTCATCCCATCCATCGAATTCCTCGTAGACGGGTTCGCACATTTCAACTTCCTTCAACCTGGACGGGAATGTAGAGATAGCCTTGTCACCCATGCGGTATCCGGTGCACACCTTGACTGACTTGAAGCCATCAAAGATGTCGAGATGCGTGAGTGCTATCTCGGTCATCCCGTTGATACGGACGCTGAAGCGACCCGCCACCGCGTCAAACCAGCCGCAGCGCCTTGGGCGTCCCGTGGTTGCGCCGTATTCGCCCGCTTTCTCGCGGATGAAGTCGCCCATGTCGTCATGTAGCTCCGTTGGCATGGGGCCACTTCCAACACGCGTTGAATAGGCCTTGAACACGCCAATAACGCTGGAGATGTCCGTGGGACCAAGACCGCTTCCTACCGTGGCCCCGCCGGATAGCGGCGAAGAGGACGTAACGAACGGATAAGTGCCGAAATCGGTGTCAAGGAGGGCCCCCTGGGCGCCCTCTAGCAGTATGTACTTGCCTTCACGATTGGCCTCATGCAGTAGCGGGATTGTGTCCACGATATGCGGTCTGAGATCTTCGGCGAAAGCGAGGTATTGCTCGCAGATCTCTCCTGCCGACAGTGGCTCGTGGCGATACATGGACGTGAGCAGGGCATTTTTCTGCTCGAGCACAAGCTCGAGGCGTGCACGAAACTCGTCCGGATGTAGCAGGTCGCCCACCCTGAGTCCCGTTCTGGCCACTTTGTCCACAAACGCCGGGCCGATGCCCCGCTGTGTGGTCCCAATGGCTCCTTTTCCTCTCCGTTCTTCTTCAAGACGGTCGAGGAGAATGTGGTACGGCATGATGAGATGAGCTCTCTCGCTCACGACAAGGTTGTTTGCACTGACACCGTGTTCGCGAAGCTCGGCTATCTCTCGCAGCATTACTGCCGGATTCACAACGACCCCGTTTCCAACTACACAAACCACACGGTCGTAGAAGATGCCTGATGGAATTAGGTGAAGTCGGAATGTGCCGTGAGGATTCACGGTAGTGTGTCCTGCGTTGTCGCCACCCGCATAGCGTACAACCATGTCTGCCTTGGCGGCGAGAGAGTCTATTACTTTCCCCTTCCCCTCATCTCCCCACTGTCCTCCGACAAGCGCAACAACTGACATTAGTTTCCGGACTCCTTTCCCTTCCGCTGCAGGTGAACTAGGCGCTGCACGACCGTCAAAGAGGCACACGCAGCTATGATGGAGACTGCGACAAGAATCCAGCCTATGACGAGGCCAAGCGTCAATACTATAGCCCGCTCAGGGCGCGTGCACAAACCAACTGTGCACTGAATGCCGACTCCCTCTCCTCGTGCTCGCGCGTAGCTGACTAGGAACGAACTCACCAGTGCCACCAGCGAGACCAGCACTCCGACCGTGTTGCCGGTGCCGGCGAACCATAGCGTAATGCCACCTATGACAGCCGCCTCGGCGATTCGGTCGCACACTGAGTCAAGAATCGCTCCGAACTGTGTTGACTTGCCAGTGGCCCGAGCGAGTGCCCCGTCCAGCATGTCGAAGATGGACGCAGCTGCCAATACCAAGCCCGCGAACAGGAATCTCCCGTCGGAGGCCAACCATGCAGCAACGATTGTGATTGCAAGACCCAATATGGTGACGAAGTTTGGAGATAGGGGACAACGCTTGAGAACCGAAACCATAGGTTCGGCAATGCGTGCCCCGATACTTCGTCTCAGCGTCTGTAGCTCTATCATGCGACGTGCAAAGGGCCCGCTTTCGCGGGCCCGGTTTTGGCTTTCCTGGCCCTGTGCGTTTGCTAGCTCTGCACCTCGGGCGTGAGTGGTGCAGGAAGGGTGATAGGCTCTTCCATGCACTCTCCTGCGATGAATGCCTCTGTCCTCTGGCGGCATTCTTCGTCACCAAATTGGATTGGCGGCGACTTCATGAAGTAGGACGCGGGTCCGACTACGGTGCCCGAGAGGCCACGATCCAGAGCCAGCTTGCAGCACCTGACTGCGTCGATGACCACGCCGGCCGAATTGGGGCTGTCCCAGACTTCGAGCTTCATGTCCAGGTTCAGAGGCACATCGCCAAACGTGCGTCCTTCCATCTTGATGTGGCAGAACTTCCGGTCCTCAAGCCATGGCACATAGTCACTGGGTCCAACGTGGACGTTGCCCGAACCCATGTCATAGTCAAGCTGTGAAGTCACGGCGTTGGTCTTAGAGATCTTCTTGGACTCAAGGCGCTCGCGCTCGAGCATATTGAGGAAGTCTGTGTTTCCTCCGAAGTTCAACTGGTAGGTTCGCTCAAGCTTGACTCCCCTGTCACGGAATAGGCGAGTGAGCACGCGATGCGTGATTGTGGCACCAACCTGGGACTTGATATCGTCACCGATGACGGGAACGCCCGCGTCGGCGAATCGCTTCTGCCAGTAGGCCTCACGACCGATGAATACGGGCATGCAGTTGACGAAACCACATCCTGCAGCAAGAATCTGTTCGACGTACCACTTGGTCGCCTCTTCGCTGCCTACAGGAAGGTAGCTTACAACCACGTCGGTCTTCGTCTCCTTTAGGATACTAACGATGTCGGCCGTCGGGCCGGGAGCTTTCTCGATGATCTCTGAGAGGTACTTGCCCAAGCCATCGTGGGTCATGCCACGGTCCACCTTGACACCTGTCTTTGGGACGTCGCAGAACTTGTAGGTGTTGTTGGGGGTGGTGTAGATGGCCTTGGAGAGGTCCTTGCCAACCTTGTTCTTGTCGATATCGAAAGCCGCAACGAAGTTGATATCCGAGATGTGGTAGCCACCGAGGTTTACATGCATCAGACCTGGGACGAACTCGTCATCCTTGGCCTCGCGATAGAAGTGCACGCCCTGCACCAGTGATGAAGCGCAGTTGCCAACTCCAATGATTGCTACGTTCACGCTGCCCATACTGTCTCTTGCCTCCTTGCCTGCTCTTCCAGTTGCAGTCCTGGCCGTGCCATGGTTCCACAGTCCCATCAACGCTGGAGCAACTCAGGCATCAGCACGGCAGACACAGTGGTCTGATGTTGCTGTTGCTGGGTGCAACCCGATGCGGGTCTCTTGAGGGGACATAGCGCATGCTACAACGCCTGCGCACTGACCGGAACGCGACATGTCCTAGTACTTTCCCTGCACGCGCCGCGCGCACGCGTCGGCTCCAGTGCAGCGCACCCAACATTATAGTATGCACCCTTCAGTGTCAATACGGGGGCAGTGCTGGCTGTCCTTGCAAAGGATTGCTGCATCCGTCATGCTTTATGCGCTATGTAACAGGCTGGCCCCATACGGTTCCGGCTTGAGAAGAAAGGAGTGACCGAACTATGACCAGCGAAGAACGAGAGGCCATCCTCGACGAAGTTGCGAAGAAGGCAGGAGAATTTGAGATAGAGTCCGGCTGTTGTGCCCAGGGCTGTCTTCGCGCCCTTCAGGAGCAGTTTTCCATCGGTGACAAGCTGACATACAAGGCCGCGACGGCAATGCCCGGCATCGCGCTTCGGGGCGAGACCTGTGGTGGTGTCGTTGGCGGGCTTATGGCCATAGGTCTTGTATGGGGACGCGAGGACCCCAAGGACATGGACAGCTACTTTCGTGCGGTTGCGAAGGGGCGCAAGTTCGCCAAGGCGTTTGAAGACGAACTCGGGTCTGTGATGTGCAAGGACATAGTCAAGGACCGCTTTGGCAAGGAGCTGGACCTCGCTGATCCTGAGGATGCGAAGGAGTTCGTCAAGATGGATGGCTTCAAACGGTGCGCGTACGTGCCCGGAAGGGCTGCCCGCATCGTGGCGGGAATGATTCTGGATGCCAAGGAGGCAGGCAAGCTCTAGCTCGCTCCTGCTTCGCGGAGAAAGAAATGCCCGGCCTTACAGCCGGGCATTTCCGTTTGGATTCGGTCTTGATTACTCGTCGTCGAGCAGCTCTACAACGACCTCGCAGTAGGGGTCGCCTACGGGAAGAACCTTGGTGATGATCGGGGTCTTTACCTTGACGCCGAGCGCATCCATGGTTCCCTGCTCCATGGCCTCAAGAAGGACAGTGCAAATCTCGGGGCACTTCTCATAGGCCTTTGCCTGTGAGCACTCGTACTCGTGTTTCACTGCACGCTTCTTCCCCCACTCGACCCACTCGCCGCGAACGCCGGCGTTGTTGTCTTCGAGGTCCATGATGCGACCGAGGCAGCGCGCGTCCTTCAGGTCGTCGATCTTCATTCTCTTCGCCATCGTGGCGGCGCGTCGCTGGCCGACCTCGTACATTGCCTTGCGGCCAATCTCTAGGACTTCGTCACCGTACTTCTCTCTTAGCGGAGCCAGCATCTCGGTCAGGAATAGACCGAGCGTCCTGCCGCCGAGCTCAACCATCTTGAATGTGTCCGTGTCGGGAAGGAAGATGGTCTTGCGGTCTTCGCCCAACGGGGGCATTTCGCCGTCGACGTACTCGGCGTGATGTTTGCCGTGTTCGTACTCTCGATCAAGTGTTCGTGCCATGTGGTAAGAGTTCCTCCTTAGTGTGTGGGCGCCCGCGTGCATGTTGTCGCACGCGAAGAAGGCGCAAATTCTATCGACTACGCTACCATGCGGCTAGTCGCGTGTCAAAGGGTGTGCTTCAGTACCTGGCTCAATTGGACAGTGTAACCCTGTTCTGTTTCACTTGTGTTCTACTTATTACGAGTGTCTGAGGGACTACGTCCGTCTAGAGACACCACCTCACTTTGAAAGGAGATATCCCGTGGCAGAGGACTACACCTACTTCGAATTCGACAAGGCCGGCGAAGTGGCAACCATCACACTCAATCGTCCAGACAAGCTGAATGCGTTCAATCTGGAGATGCTCTTCGAGTTCAGGCGTATCGTAGACGACTTACGTATAGATCTGGACACACGTTTTGTCATCCTGACGGCCTCAGGACGCGCCTTCTGCGCCGGCATTGATGTCACAGAAAAGGCCAGGGAGGATTGGTACGCGGACCCGCGCCAGCCGAATGAGAGGCTCTTTCAGGAGAGCGGACAGAACCTCGTTCGCGACTTCACCAACCTTCACCAGATAACCATTGCAGCTATCAACGGTGCATGTGTTGGACTGGGACTTGGCCTCGTGACGGTCTGCGACTTCCGCGTGATGGCGGAGGACGCGTACTACAGTATTCCGGAGACCGCAATCGGCATTGGCTACTCCGTCAGCTGCCTTTATCCGCTACTCGCTCTGATAGGTCCAGCGCAGGCTCGAAGGATGATAATGACGTGTGACCCGGTGTCGGCTCAAGAATCAAAGCAGATGGGTCTGACGCACTCGGTAGTGCCGGCGGATGAACTGATGAGCGCCTCACTGGAGCTCATAGAGAAGCTCTCGACCAAGGGACCAACTGCACTGCGCCTCGTCAAGCGCATGATCAATGCGGCGACTGTGCATCAGATGGCCGACCTCGCTGCTATGGAGCCGGAGCTTGTTCAGGCGTTCTACAGGGCGACAGGAGACATTGACGAAGGTCTCAGCGCCTACAGAGAGAAGCGACCGGCTCGCTTCAAGCTTGAGACAGACTGAGTGGGCCATGCGCAAACGTGAGACCCGTCAGTCTTTGGCGCACAGATACGTCTCTCACGAGCGGCGTTCTTCAGAGAGGCTCACCGTCGTTCGCGACTCAGGCGTGGCGGTTGTGACCCTCAACCGGCCGCGACGGCGCAACGCGCTGAATCGAGAGCTGCTGCTGGCTTTGAAGGATACGGTCGGGTGGTTGAGGGCCGATACCGACACGCGCGTCGTCGTGTTGACTGGCGCTGGCGATTCCTTCTGCGCTGGAGTTGACATAAGCGCAGAGGGGCGACGCGACTTCTACATGCCGCCGCAGCAGAATGAAAGGCTCTACCAGGAAGGTGGGCAGGACATCGTGTGGGGCCTTCAATCACTACCCCAGGTGACTGTTGCCGCCGTGAATGGTCCCGCCATTGGCTGGGGCACTGGCCTCGCCACGTCCTGCGACTTCCGATTCGTCTCTGACAAGGCGTTCTTCCGTATTCCGGAGATAGGCTTCGGCATGTACTACGATGTCGGGTGTCTATACGGGCTGCTGTCCCTCGTTGGCCCCGCGCAGGCAAGACGTCTCACGATGCTCGGTGAGGATATCGATGCGCAAGAGGCGAAGCGCATCGGCCTCGTCGACCAAATCGTGAGCAGCGACGAACTTGGCGATGTGGCACGTGGGTGGGCCAGAGACATGGCAGACCGGGCGACCGACGCAGTCCGCCTGGTGAAGATGCAACTGTATGCCTCGACGAATGCGCGCAAGAGACATCTTGCCAGTCTGGAAATCGAACTCATGTCATGCTACTACGACAGCAACACTGACAGGTATGAGGGATTGGCTGCTCGCGAGAACGGGCGGCTGCCGGTGTTTTCTCGGGAAGCCATAAAAATGTAAACTACGCTGCTGCACCCACAGCACTAAGGAGGAGATGTTCATGGACTTTCATCTTACTGAAGCGGAGCAGATGCTACAGGCGACCGCCCGCGATTTTGCCAAGAACGAGATCGAGCCTGTGGCCGATGCCGTTGACAAGGCCGAAGTGTTCGCAATGGACAACTTCAAGAAACTCGCCGAAGTCGGGTTCACAGGGCTCGCGATAGATGCTGAGTACGGTGGAAGCGGTGGTGACATCATGTCGCTGTCGATCGTGATGGAGGAGCTTGCGAAGGCCTGCGCCTCGACGTGCGACATTGTGGATGCACACGTGAGTCTCTGCATGCGCCCGATATTCCTGTACGGCAATGAAGAGCAGAAGCAGAAGTACCTTCCGCCTCTCTGTTCAGGGGAGAAGGTGGGCGCCTTCGCGATTACGGAAGCCGAGGCTGGAAGTGATATCGCAAACATCAAGACTACCGCTGTCAGAGACGGTGATGATTACGTTCTAAACGGCTCCAAGCTCTTTATCACGAATGCAACCGACTGCGACACGGTCGTTGTCTTCGCGGGCATACCCGAGCTGGCGCCGCGAGGCATGACCGCATTCATCGTTGAGGCGGATACTCCCGGCTTCAGTCGTGGACCGCAGTACGAGAAGCTGGGAATGAAGGCCGCCGGCAATGCCGAGCTTATCTTCGACAACATGCGTGTCCCCGCAGCAAACCGTCTTGGTGACGAGGGCAAGGGCATGAAGATCTGCTTGTCCACTCTCGATGAGGGACGAATCGGCATCGCCTGCCAGTCAATAGGCATCAGCCAGGCTGTGCTTGAACGTTGCGTTGAGTACTCGAAAGAGCGGAAGCAGTTTGGCAAGCCGATTGCGGAGAACCAGGCGATACAGTGGATGCTGGTGGAAATGGCGTGCAAGATTGAGTCGGCCAGGCTTCTTACCTACAAGGCAGCCCGCCTGATGGACGAGGGGGGCAACGCAGTCAAAGCAGCTGCAATGGCCAAGCTGGTGGCCAGCGAGGCCTGCATGGATATCACTACCAAAGGCATCCAAATCTTCGGCGGCTACGGCTACATGATGGATTCGCCGATGCAGCGCTACTTCAGGGATGCAAAGCTCACGGAGATCTACGAGGGCACGTCTGAGGTGCAGCGCATGGTTATCGCTCGCGACCTTCTCAGATAGGCGCTCACCCAGCCCATGAATCAGGCAGGCACCGGGCTACTCCCTGCGCGGGGAGGTCCGGTGCCTGTGGATTATTCGCGAGGATATGCGGTATAGCGCACCTTGCAGCAGACACCATCGGAGGTACAGGGCACATGAAGACAGCAGAGCAATATATCGATAGTCTCAGGAAGCTGAATCTTGAGGTCTACATGTTCGGGGAGAGAGTCACCGAGATCGTCGATCACCCGATCGTTAGACCTTCCATGAACGCCGTCGCTGCGACATACGAGTTGGCGCAGGGCGACATCGTAACTGCTACGTCTCACCTTTCCGGCAAGCGCATCAATCGCTTCACCCACATCCATCAGAGCACCGACGACCTCGTTCGCAAGTCGAAGATGGAGAGGTTGTTTGGCGCATACACCGGCACGTGCTTCCAGAGATGTGCCGGAATGGACGCTCTGAACACTCTTTCAGTGGTGACCTACGATATCGACAAGAAGCACGGCACGAAGTACCACCAGAACTTCCTGAAGTATCTCCGCTATGTGCAGGACGAAGACCTGGTGTGCGACGCGGCAATGACCGACGCCAAGGGCGACAGGCGTCTTCGACCTGCTCAGCAGGCCGATCCCGACATGTACACGCATGTTGTGAAGGTGGAGGAGAACGGAATCGTTGTCCGTGGTGCGAAGCTCCACCAGACCGGTGCCCTCAATTCCCACGAAATCATTGTCGTGCCTACCAGGGCGATGCGTGAGGAGGATAAGGACTACGCCATATCCTTCGCCCTTCCGAGTGATACAAAAGGCATCATATACATATACGGACGCCAACCGAGTGACACTCGAAAGCTGGAGGGCAAGACGTACGATGTTGGCAACCTCTACTACGGTGGACACGAGTGCCTGGTGGTGTTCGACGACGTCTTTGTGCCGTGGGAGCGTGTTTTCATGTGTGGCGAGCACGAGTTCGCCCAAGAACTCGTCGAGAAGTTCGCCTCGTATCATCGCCAGAGCTATGCCTGCAAAGCCGGCATGGGCGACGTACTCATAGGCGCGGCCCAGACAATAGCCGAGTACAACGGCATTGCCGAGGCACCGCATGTGAAAGACAAGATCACCGAGATGAACCACCTTAACGAGACGATCTATTGTTGCAGTCTTGCGTGCGCGCACGAGGGCGCTCAGGAGCCGTCCGGTACGTACTACGTGAACTCGCTTCTCGCCAACATCTGCAAACTGCATGTGACGAGGGTTCCGTACGAGCTGGCGCGCATGGCGCAGGAGATTGCCGGCGGAATAGTGGTGACAATACCTTCGGAGAAGGATTTCCGCGACCCGAAGATTGGCAAGTGGGTCGAGAAGTACATGAAGGGTGTCCCGACAGTGTCCGCGGAGGAGCGGATGCGTGTGCTCAGGCTTATCGAGAGCCTTACTCTTGGACTGGGAGCCGTGTGCTACCTGCCAGAATCGATGCACGGAGCAGGATCGCCCCAGGCCCAGAAGATCATGATCGCCAGGCAGGCAAACATGTCTTCAAAGAAGAGGGCGGCCAAGCGCCTTTGTGGAGTTGAGTAGGGCTAGTCCTGCTGCTTCTCGCCGTCTATGACCTGCTCGAGAAGCTGAAGCACGGCGGAACCGCGTTCGATTGAGTCGTCGTACTCGAACACGAACTCTGGCGCGTGTCGCATGCGGAGGTTTGTCGACACTTCACGTCGTATGAACCCAGTTGCGGCTTTGAACCCTTCCAGCGTCTGGGTCCTGGCTGTCTCGTCTCCCATGACACTCACGTAGACTCGAACGTGACGCAGGTCTTCTGTTACAGAAACGTGGGTTACGGAGATGAAGTTACTGAGGCGGGGGTCGTTGACCTCTTTCTCGAGTAGGCGGCTAATCTCCGTCTGGATGGCTCTGCTGAGTCGCTCAGTGCGTCTCGTCATGTCAACTTCCCATCGGACAGGCCCCATGGGCCTGCCCCGAGACGGAGTATTGGAGTCTAGGTAGACTTCTCGCGACGATAAAGCTCGATCATGTCGCCGATTTGGGTGTCGCCGAAGGGCTCAAGGAGTATGCCGCATTCTAGTCCGGCATTGACCTCGTTCACGTTCTCCCTGAAGCGCCTGATGCTGACAATCTGAGGTTCGGCGACGACTTCGCCATCCCTCACAATCTGGACCTTCGACGCGCCGCGCCACACACGTCCTTCTCTCACGAACACCCCGGCGATCTTGTGCTGCTTCCCACTCGGGAATATCTGCCGCACCTCGGCACGCCCCACGAGTACTTCGACGAACTGTGGCTTGAGCATGCCGCTCAGCGTGGCCTCGATGTCCTCTTCCAGCCTGTAGATGATGTCGTACTTCTGTATGGTGACGCCTTCTTGCTCTGCGAGTTGATCGGCGCCCGGTGCAGTCTTTGTGTTGAAGGCAATGACGATTCCCTTGTGCGCGGAGGCGAGTATGATGTCATTCTCGGTGACGGCGCCGCTCGCGGCAAGGACGACCTTCGCCCTGGCTTCGTCGTTGCCCAGTCGCTCAAGGCTGTTTCGTATCGGTTCGATACTGCCTTGCACATCGGTCTTCAAGACGATGCTCAACTCTTTGAGTTGGCCTTCACCTATCTGAGATGACAGCGTGCTCAGGCTCATCTGGCTCGGTCCGCTCGCATCTATCTGGCGCTGCTCTGCAATGGTCCGTGCAGCTTTGTCCTCCGCCGTTACAGTGAACAACTCGCCCGCTGCCGGGACTCCGCTCAGGCCGAGCACCTCAACAGGGGTCGCAGGACCTGCGGACAGGACGCGCTCGCCCTTGTCGTTGAACATGGCTTTGACTTTGCCCCAAGACGTGCTGGCCACAACCGCATCGCCGATGCTGAGCGTACCCTTCTGAACTAGAAGGGTCGCCAGCGGCCCGCGCAACTTGTCCAGCTTTGACTCGATGACGACGCCTTCGGCGTTGCCTGTGGGGTCAGCCTTCAGCTCCAGGATATCCGCTACGAGGAACAGGTTCTCGAGCAGGTCAGGTACGCCATCGCCAGTCTTGGCGGATAGCGGCACACAGACGATTTCGCCGCCGTACTCCTCGATGACCAGACCGGCCTCGACAAGCTGCTGCTTGAGCCTATCGGGGTTGGCGTCACCCTTGTCTATCTTGTTCATGGCCACCACGATAGGTACTCCGGCGGCCTTAGCGTGGTCAATGGCCTCGCGTGTCTGTGGCATGACGCCATCGTCCGCTGCGACTACAAGCACAACTATGTCGGTCGCGTGCGCACCGCGCGCCCTCATTTCCGTGAAGGCACGATGTCCGGGAGTGTCCAGGAAAGTTATGCGTCGGTCGTGAACGATACTCTGGTAGGCGCCGATGTGCTGAGTGATGGCGCCTGCCTCGCGCTCAGTCACACTTGTACTACGAATGGTATCCAGCAGCGTGGTCTTGCCATGGTCCACATGGCCCATTACCGTTACTACCGGGGGACGCGGCTCAAGAGAAGCGGAGTCTTCCGCCTTCTTCTCGCTGGCCGAAGCCTGCTGTGTGCGTTTGACGACCTGAAAGCCCAGGTCCTGCGCCACGCGCACCGCTGTTTCGAAATCGACCACGTCGTTGGCGCTAGCCATGAATCCACGTCGCATGAGCTGCTTGACGGCACGTGCGATATCGACTTGCAGCGTGTCGGCCAGTTGGCTCACAGTCATGGAGGCACTGTGGAACTCCACCTGCTGAATTGAAGGTCGCGCGGGTTCAGTCCTTACTGGTGCTGCGCTCGCTTCGGGTTTGTTTCGTGAGCGGCCGGGCTTTCTTCGTCTGCCGGCGTTTCTGTTAAAACTACGTCTCATTCACACTCCTGCAGCTTGCTCGCGTATTGTAGCAGAGCTGCCCTGTCTTCGTTGGTGAGTGTGACTCGGAGCGCTCGTTCTATTCGCGAGCTCTTCAGCCCCTTCTCCCAACACTCTTTCCGCGGACACAAGTATGCTCCGCGTCCGCCTTCACCGCGTGAGCCGGGTACGCATATCCCTTTCTCGGGACTGAAGGCTACCCTGATGAACTGTCGCTGGTCGCCCTTGGCACCGCAAGCGACGCACGTACGCTGGGGAACGTGCCTATGATGGTGAATCATCCGGCTGCTCGTGATATGTCTTGCGCTTCTTCTTGCCTTTGGACTTGCCTCCGGCGTTGCGACCGCCTCCCCTGGCACCGGGCAAGATATCTTCGGCGAACCTGAGCACGGAAGTCTCTCCCTTGCCTGAATCCTCCTCAAATCGGAATACTTCGCTTGTGAGGAGTTGCTCCAGGGTCTCTACCTGCTCAACGGGCTCTCGCCCCTCTGGCTTGGCTTGAGGTGTGGGCTCAACTGTCCCTGGTTCAGGGACAGTTGCCTTGGCTGGCGGCGTGGCCTCCACAGGTTGTTCCTGTGGCTCCTCTGCCGCGGCAGTGACGGTCTCCGCCTCGGTCGTCTCAATATGTTCCTGAGCGACCTCCTCGACCAGCGCTTCCTCCTCGACTGGCTCCTCGGGGGCCTCTATGGCTGCCGCTGCTTTCGCCTGTACGCGCACGCTGCCTTCTGCTTCGGCGGCCGACGTGCTCTTTATGTCGATGCGCCAACCCGTCAATTTCGCGGCAAGGCGTGCATTTTGCCCGCCTCTGCCGATAGCCAGTGAAAGCTGTTTGTCGGGGACCACAACGGTTGCAGTCCTACTCTCGGGGTCGAGTTCAATGTCCGCAACCTGAGCGGGACTGAGTGAGTTTGCAATGAAAATCTCGGGATCGTCCTGCCACTCCACAACATCGATCTTCTCTCCATTCAGCTGAGTGACGATGCTCTGGAGGCGGATGCCCCTGGGACCCAGACAGGAGCCGACGGGCTCGACGGATTCCTGGCGGCTTGAGACCGCTATCTTGCTGCGGTGGCCGGGGTCTCGCGCAACTGCACGAATCTCGACAACGCCGCTGTGTATCTCGGGAACCTCGATTTCGAAGAGGCGGCGCAGGAGATTCGGATGCGAGCGAGAAAGCATGACCCTGGGGCCACGGCCTTCAGGACTGGTCTGGAGAAGGTAGAACTTCAGTTGCTGGCCGGCGTGGTAGCGCTCGTTTGGCAGCTGTTCGCCCGTGGGCAGTATCGCCTCACGCCTACCTATGTTCACGTAGACGGCGTTGGGCTGCGCGAACTGGACCGTGCCCGTCACGACTTCGCCCTCTTTGCCAACGAACTGTTCAAATGTAGCGTGGTGTTCGGCTTCGCGAAGTCGTTGCAGCACCACCTGGCGGGCAATCTGAGCGGCGATTCTACCTGCGCCCTGGGGAGTGGACTCAATCTCGATGATATCTCCGAGGGCAGCGCCCTTGCGGTGCTTCTTGGCGTCGGACGGCGAGATCTCGATGTCGGGGTCAGTCACCGGGTCGGCGACAGTCTTAATGAGGTATACTCTGATGTCGCCGCTGCCTGAGTCAATCTTGACGGCGACCTCTTGCTCCGCAGTGAAGACTTCCTTCTTATATGCGGAGACCAACGCAGCCTCGAGAGCCTCCAGTATGACCTCACGAGCGAGATTGCGCTCGGAAGCGAGCTGGGTAATAGCCGCCATGAACTCCGATTTCATACGCCGTTCCTTCCGTCCCCGCAAGCACGGCAGCAACAAAAAAGTGGGTCAAGCCCACTTTTGCGCACGTATTCGAGGGAACCAAACTACTATAGCAAGGATGTGCGGATGGTGCAAACAGTTGACCTTGCAGACGTGTTCGTGAGGCTTTGACAACGGTACTGCCGAGTGCTACAGTGTACCGTCGGAGTTCGCTCCGAGACACAGTCTTCTCCTCATTCCGTTTCTATAGGGCCAGCTAGTTGGGTCCCGTCGGTGTTGTGGAGCGGGACCAACGAGTGACTAGCCGGCTCTTTTGATTGCCCAACATATGAAGAGGTGTGGTACGTATGCCAACCATCAATCAGCTAGTACGAAAAGGTAGGAAGAAGCTTCTAACGAAGACGAAGGCTCCTGCGCTTCACTACATCCAGAATGCTGCGAGGAGTCGAAGCATCTGGACGAAGGGCGCACCGTTCAAGCGGGGCGTGTGTGTGCAGGTGAAGACGGTCACTCCTAAGAAGCCCAATTCCGCGCTCAGAAAGATTGCGCGTGTTCGTCTGTCGAACGGCTTTGAAGTGAACGCGTATATACCTGGCGAGGGCCACAACCTTCAGGAGCACTCGGTGGTCCTGATACGTGGTGGCAGAGTCAAGGACCTGCCTGGTATCCGCTATCACATCGTTCGCGGTGTGCTGGATACCGAAGGTGTTTCCAATCGCAAGCAAGGACGAAGTCTCTACGGCGCCAAGCGCCCCAAGTAGCAATCGTCGAGGTGGGAGAGAATGCCCAGAAGAGCTAAGAGAGTAAAGAAGCGAGTAATCGCGCCCGATGCGAAATACGGCAGCGTTGATGTCTCCAAGTTCATCAATCGACTGATGCTGAAAGGCAAGAAGTCGACCTCTGCGCGGATTGTCTATGGCGCAATGGAATTGGCCGCGCAGCAGGCCGAGGCAGAGCCGGTTGAGCTGTTGGAGAAAGCCATTGAGGGCGCTACGCCTCTCATCAGGGTTAAGCCCCGGCGTGTCGGCGGTGCGACTTACCAGGTTCCTATGGAAGTAGATAAGCGAGTCGGACGAGCCTTCGCTATGCGCTGGATTATCCTGGCTGCTCGTGCGCGTAGCGGCAAGTCGATGGAGGAAAAGCTCGCTGCTGAGCTTACCGACGCAATCAATGGCAGAGGGTCTGCCGTAAGACGACGTGAGGAGATTCACAGGATGGCTGAGGCGAACAGAGCGTTCGCTCACTATCGTTGGTAGCATGGCTTACTCTAAGGCTGTTCTCGAATCGAAGGATGCAAGGGTGACAGAAGCGTTTCCTCTTGAGAAAGTGCGCAATATCGGCATCATCGCGCATATCGATGCCGGTAAGACCACTGTCACGGAGCGCATCCTTCACCACACCGGCCGCACCTATAAGATAGGTGGAGTCGATGATGGAACAGCCGTCATGGACTGGATGGACCAGGAGCGCGAGCGTGGCATCACGATTACGTCCGCAGCTACAACGTGCGAGTGGAAGGACCATCGCTTCAATTTGATTGACACTCCAGGACACGTTGATTTCACCGCAGAGGTCGAGCGTAGCCTCAGGGTGCTCGACGGTGGCGTCGTCGTGCTCGATGCCGTAGCCGGTGTTGAGGCTCAGTCAGAGATGGTCTGGCGACAGGCTGATCGCTACAACGTTGCACGCATCTGCTTTGTGAACAAGATGGACAGGGTCGGGGCTGACTTCTTCCGAACCGTGTCCACTATAGAATCGAGACTCAACGCGACAGCGTTGCCAATACAGATCCCGGTGGGATCCGAGGCGTCCTATAGAGGCGTGATTGATCTCATCGATCGAAAGACCATCACCTTCGGCGAGGACTCGCGCGAGTCCCCAATCGTTGAGGCAGTTGCTGAGGGTGACTCCGAGATGGTTGAGAAGTATCGCCATCATCTCGTGGAGAAGCTGGCTGACCATGACGATGCGGTGTTGTTGCCGTATCTGGAGGGCGAGGAGATTTCGCCTGACCTTATTCGCGAGTCACTTCGCAAGCTGACCGTCTCCAACACGGTTGTACCCGTGCTGTGTGGAAGTGCGCTGAAAGGCAAGGGCGTTCGGCCTCTGCTGGACGCGATTGTGGCATACCTTCCGTCTGCACATGATATGCCCGCGGTTGTTGCCCACGACCCCTCCGGTTCGGAAGAGATTGTGTGCAGCCCAGTTGCGGATGAGCCCTTCGCGGGCCTGGCATTCAAAGTAGTGTCGGATCCCTTTATGGGCCGCTTAACCTACATCCGCATATATTCCGGGGTGATGGAATCTGGTGCCCAGGTGCTTAACACAGGCAAGGGTAAGCGCGAGCGCATCGGTAGACTTTACCTGATGCATGCAAACCGCCGCGAGGAGATTACCGAATCAGGCGCTGGTACGATTGTGGCGGCAGTTGGCCTCAGGGGAACCTCGACGGGAGACACTCTGTGCAGTCCCGCGCGCCCAGTTGTGTTCGAGTCCATCAAGTTCGCAGAGCCTGTGTTGAACATGGCCATCGAACCGAAGGCCAAGGTTGATGCAGAGAGGATGGAAGACACTCTCATCAAATTGGCGGATGAGGACCCCAGCTTCAAGGTTCGTCAGGACCCGGAGACGGGCCAGGCAATCATCATGGGGATGGGTGAGTTGCACCTTGAAGTGATGGTTGAGCGAATGTCCAGGGAATTTGGTGTCAAGGTGAACGTGGGCAAGCCACGTGTCGCCTACCGCGAAGCTATTGGGCGTGTTGTGAAGACCGAAGGACGCTTTGTTCGTCAGACGGGCGGTCGCGGTCAGTACGGACACGTGTGGCTTCAGATTGAGCCTAATGAGCGCGGCGCCGGATTCAAGTTTGTCGACTCTATCAAGGGAGGAGTCGTCCCCCGCGAGTACCTGTCCGCAATCCAGGCAGGTGCCAAAGAGGCTCTTGAAACTGGTGGACCAGCTGGCTACCCGGTCGTCGACGTCATGGTCACCGCCTACGATGGCAGCTACCACGAGGTTGATTCGTCTGAAATGGCCTTCAAGATTGCATCGTCCATGGCCGTGAAGGCTGGCTTGCCCAAGGCCAACCCGATGCTGCTTGAGCCTATTATGAAGCTGGAAGTCACGATGCCGTCCCAGTTCACGGGAGATATCATCGGCGACTTGAACTCACGACGAGCTCGTATCGAGAAGATTGACACGCAGAATGACACGACTGTTGCGGGATGCATGATTCCGCTCGGTGAGACATTTGGAATAGCCACTGCGCTCAGATCTCTGAGCCAGGGTCGCGTGACTCACACTATGGAGTTCTCCAAGTATGAGCAGGTGCCTGTGTCGGTGGCTGAGCAGATAACGAAGAAGAACTAGTTAGGAACAGGGGCTGTAGATGACCAGTCAAAAGGTACGCGTTAAGGTGAAGGGATTCGACCATCGTTTGGTCGACCAGGCAGTGCGTCAGATTATCGAGGCTGTGGAGGCCTCGGGGGGTATCGTGGTTGGGCCGGTTCCGCTCCCGACCAGAATCGAGAAGTACTGCGTGACTCGTTCACCAAACATCGACAAGGACTCGAGAGAGCAATTCGAGATTCGTACTCACAAGAGGCTGATTGATATTCAGCAGCCTACATCCAAGGCGATCGATGCGCTGACGCAGATCAATGTGGCGTCTGGTGTTGAGATTGACATCAAGCTGTAGAGGGAGCATTCACGTGCGTGGCATCATCGGCAAGAAGATAGGAATGACCCAGCTGTTCATGGAGAGCGGCGAATGTGTGCCTGCCACAGCTATCCAGGCTGGCCCCTGCGTTGTCACGCAGGTCAAGACGCAGGACAAAGATGGCTACGAGGCGGTGCAGCTCGGATTTGGCGAATCGAAACGCCTGAGCAAGGCCGAGAAAGGGCATGTGGGCGAGAACGGCTCGTTCCCGACACTACATGAGTTTCGTGCCCCGGCTGGCACAGCCGAACTCGGCGAACGAATCGACGTGAGCATGCTGGCTCCCGGGGACGTGTTGAAGGTCACGGGGAAGTCCAAGGGTCGCGGCTTTGCCGGCGGCGTCAAGCGCTACCACTTCCGTGGAGGCCCGAAAACGCATGGCCAGTCGGATCGGCATCGTGCACCGGGCTCTGTCGGTGCCGGCACTTTCCCTGGGCGCGTGCTCAAGGGCAAGAAGATGGCCGGACACATGGGCAGCGTGACCGTGACGCAGCTGAGTCTCAAGGTCGTGAGCGTTGACGTTGATAAGAACCTGCTGCTGGTGCGCGGTGCAGTGCCCGGTGCAAATGGCGGCGTTGTCTTTATCGAGAAGGTTGGTGAGTAACGTGAAGATTCCGGTCCATAACTTGCAGGGTGAAGTAGTCGAAGAGGTCGAGCTGGAAGACAGTGTCTTCGATGTGCCTTTTAGGCAGGCGGTCGTGCACCAGGCTGTGACTCGACAACTGGCGAACAAGCGACAGGGTAATGCCTCGACTAAGACGCGAGGCCAGGTCGTTGGCAGCACGAGGAAGCTCTTCTCACAGAAGGGAACCGGTCGGGCGCGACGCGGCAACATCAAGTCGCCTCTATTGCGAGGTGGTGGTGTTGTCTTTGGTCCGAAACCCCGGTCGTACCGACAGGACATGCCCAAGAAGATGCGCCGACTTGCGTTCAAGTGCGCGTTGTCGGACAAGGTGCGCGAAGGAGCGCTCTGGGCCGTCGATGATGTCGCGGTCGAGCAGCCAAGAACTAAGGATGTGGCGGCGCTCGTGGCAAGTGCAGGTAGCGCAAGGTCCTCGGTCATAGTCACCGCAGAGAGCATGCCCGCCCTGGCTCTGTCAGCGCGTAATTTGAAGGGCGCTTCGGTGGTACCTTGCTCTGTGTTGAGTACGCTCGACGTTATGAATTGCGACAGACTGATAGTGACGGTCCCCGCACTCCGCAGGATGGAGTCGATCTGGGGTAGCAAGGGGAGTTCTGATGAATCTGCATGATGTGATTGTGCGGCCGCTCATCACCGAGAAGGTGACGGACCTGCAGGCGCAGGACAAGTACGCGTTTCAGATCGCGCGCACCGCAAACAAGCTGCAAGTGAAAGAGGCCGTTGAGAAGGCGTTTGGCGTCCACGTTCTGGACGTCAATGTGATAACCGTGCCCGGTCGCATGAAGCGGCGCGGCCGCAGGCAAGTGCCCACGACGGCGTGGAAGAAGGCTATCGTGAGTATCAAACCGGGCGAGAATATCGCCTACTTCGAGGGCGTGTAAATGGGATCAGTACTGAAGTGGCGCAAGAAGAAGATTAGAAAGCATCAGCATAAGAAACTGCTGAAGAAGACCCGTTGGCAGCGCAAGCACGGGTAGCCAGGGTGCTAGTGACCCTGAGTAGTTGTAGAGGAAGCAGAATACATGGCTCTCAAGACGTATAAGCCTACATCCCCCGGCAGGAGAGGAAAAGTGTCGGTCGTGTCTGAGGAACTCAGCAAGACCGCTCCTGAGAAGTCGCTGTTGGTGCCCCTGAAGAAGCATGCAGGGCGCAACAACAGGGGCAATGTCACCGTGCGTCATCGTGGCGGTGGCAGTCGGCGCAAGCTACGCTTGATTGATTTCAAGCGGAACAAGCCCGACGTACCTGGGAAGGTCGCCAGCATTGAGTACGATCCGAACAGGACAGCCAATATCGCACTGATCAGCTACCTGGATGGCGACAAGCGCTACATTCTGGCGCCAATTGGCTTGCAGGTAGGCGACCCGATAATGGCGGGCCGAGAGGCTCCCATCAAGCCGGGTAATGCGCTTCCGTTGACCGCTATCCCTGTGGGAACACAGGTGCACAACATCGAGATGGTACCCGGCAAGGGTGGCCAGGTTGTGCGCGGAGCGGGCACATCGGCGCAGCTGATGAGCAAGGAAGGGAAGTATGTCCTATTGCGGCTTCCC
>Ga0272441_10005334_pt1 | contig 22463 bp, 19 predicted proteins | sample SSMProp6N_FD_193582 | JGI IMG/M metagenome (GOLD analysis project Ga0272441, IMG submission 193582) | Marine sediment archaeal communities from Little Sippewissett salt marsh, Falmouth, MA, United States - SSM-Prop-6N | ecosystem: Environmental > Aquatic > Marine > Wetlands > Sediment ... | reverse complement strand
TACCGAATCTAGGATATCAAGAGAATTATTTGCCTTTTATTCAGAGAGAATTAGGTCATGAAGTGGGAATAATAACAAGTAATTTTATCCCAAAGAAAAGGAGAATTTATACTAAAAATTTTAAAAAAGAGAAAAATGAATTCATTCATAATAATGTTAAAATTTATAGACTTAAATCTTGGTTTTCTATTGAAAAGATGGGTAGAACTGTTATAAAAAATTTAGCTAATAAAATTAAGGAATTTAACCCAGATGTAATACACTCGCATGGATTATATACATATGGTTCAATAATTTCTCTTAAAATTGTAAAAAAAACAAATATAAAATTATTTATTGATATTCATATCGATAATGATAATTTTCACCCTGATGGTCTATTTAAAAAAACATATATCTGGCTATTTAATAGGTTTTTCTTAGAGGATCTTAAAAAGTACACTATTCTTTTTTTACCTGTAAATCCCTTCGCAAAAAAATATTTAATAAATAATCTAGGGATAAATCAATCTAAAGTTCAATTATTGCCTTTAGGAGTAGATGGTCTTAAATTTTTTCCAAATAATAAAAAAATTAAAAAAATTAGAAATGAACTTAATTTGAAAAAAAAAGATTTTGTTATAATCTCCTCAGGCATGTTTAATAATAATAAGGATATTGATATTTTGGTCCAATCTATATATAAATTAAGTCAAAATCACTCAAATATTAAATTGCTTCTGCTTGGTTCAGGTCCAAATGAGTATATGACTAAAATTGGAAATTTAGTTAATATATATAAATTAGAAAATAAAGTTATATTTCATGATTTTATAGAACACTCTATACTTTCAGATTATTATAATGCATCGGATCTAGGAGTTTTTCCAGGAAAATTAGGAATTACTACTATCGAAGCTGTTGCTACAGGTTTGCCGGTAATTGTATGCAAAAATGATGCAACAGAGTTTATTATTCAGAACAATAATGGATTAAGTTTTAAAAGAGGCGATGTTGAAGAGTTAACTCAGAAAATTAGAGAATATATAAATAATCCAACTAAAAGAAAAAAACATAAACAAAATGCAGTACAACTAGTTGAAAACAAACTTTCTTGGAAAAAAATTGCCGAAAGAAGTATTGAAATTTATCGTGAATAGGGGGAATTACAATGTTATACGCTTATCCAAAATTAAGCGATAATAAAAAATCTTTAGATATTGGTATTTGTAGACTTTTTTATGGCCCTGGTTTATGCAATCTTCTTTTTCCATGGGCACGTACTATCGTTGCGTCAAAAAAGTATGGTCTTAAAATTTTATTTCCTGCATGGATACAAATTCATATAATGCCGACAATAAGAGGTGAAAGCGACAAAAGAATTTATTATGATTTGTTTGAACCTACAGAAGATTACATTAAAGGTATTGAAAAAATGAAAATCCTTTTAAGAGAAGTAAAAATTTCTGAGAAAAAATTTTTAAAATTTAAAGAAAATATTAAATCAAATAAGATTATTATTTTCGAAGGTCTAAAAAATTGTTTTTCGATTACCGATGAAATCAATAAAGAATTATATCATAATCATGAATTAATTCTTAAAGAGCTATTAAAAATTACTAAAAATCGACATAAAAATGGTATTAAATATGATTTTCAAAAATCTATATGCATTCATGTACGACTTGGTGATTTTAAATCACCAAAAAACATATCGAGATTGGAGGAACAACCTAGGAATTATCGAATTCCTATGGAATGGTATATACAGCAAGTAATAAAAATTAGACATGTACTTTCTCAAGAAACACCAGTATATGTTTTTTCAGATGGAAAAGACCATGAATTAGCACCTCTTTTAAATATGAAAAATGTAAAAAGATTGAGCTTTGGTTCAAGTATCTCTGATTTATTAGCATTAAGTCAGTCAAATATTTTAATTGCTTCCGGTTCAAGTTTTTCCCAATGGGCTTCTTATCTGGGTAGAATGCCAATTATTTGGCATAAAGGTCATTTAAAAAATAAACTATATCATGAAAAACCAAATGCTGAAATTGAGCTTGGGAAAAACGATCATTTACCTGAAACATTTATAAAACAAATTAAAACTTAAATTAAAATGTAAAAAATATTATAAAAAAAATACATATACCTAAATTGTAATGTAAAAAATTTATAAAAAAGGGGCAAGAAATATTTGAAAAAAAAAGCCTTAATAACTGGAATAACTGGTCAAGATGGATCCTATCTTGCTGAATTTTTGCTTGAAAAAGGATATGAGGTTCATGGTATTATTAGAAGAGCTTCAACTTTTAACACTCAGCGTTTAGACAAAATCTATCAAGACCCACATGAAAAAAATAGAAGATTAAAATTATATTATGGGGATCTTACTGATGCTAGTAACATTAGTAGACTTATTGAAAAAATCGAGCCAGATGAGATTTATAATCTTGGTGCTCAAAGCCATGTGAAGATTTCTTTTGAGCAACCTGAATATACTTCTGATACTAATGCTATTGGAACATTACGTCTTTTAGATGCAATCAGAGAATCCAAAATAGATACTAAGTTTTATCAGGCATCAACTAGTGAGCTTTATGGTAAAGCAGTTGAATTCCCTCAAAGTGAAAAAACTCCTTTTTATCCACGTAGTCCATATGGTGTATCAAAGCTTTACTCATATTGGATAACTGTTAATTACAGGGAAGCATATGGTTTATTTGCCTGTAATGGAATACTTTTTAATCATGAATCTCCAAGAAGAGGTAAAAGATTTGTCACTAGAAAAATTACTAGAGCTGTTTCAAGAATTTCAAAGGGATTGCAAAAAAAGATATATCTCGGGAATCTTGATGCTAAAAGAGATTGGGGGTATGCACCGGAATATGTTCGAGCTATGTGGATGATGCTAAATCATAATAAACCTGATGATTTTGTAATCGCTACTGGTAAAGCTCATAGCGTTAGAGAATTTGCTGTATTAGCTTTCAAATATGCTGGTTTTAATATAAAATGGAGCGGATCTGGCACAAAAGAAAAAGGAATTAATAAAAAAAGTGGTAAAATTTTAATTGAAATTGATGAAAATTATTATCGTCCTGCTGAAGTTGAATATCTACTTGGTGACCCGGGAAAAGCAAATAAAGAACTCGGTTGGAAACATGAAACTAACTTTGAAGAGCTTGTAAAGTTAATGGTCAAGGCAGATATAAAAACTCTAAATGAAAAAGGTGAAATTGGATTAGATTATTTAATGTAATTATTATCAGAAATTAAAGAAATTGTGATTGAATTGAAATTAACCAATAAAAAAATTTTATTAACCGGTGGTGCAGGTTTTCTCGGTTCTTATACACTTGAAAAATTAATTGATCGTGGAGTAAAAAAGGAAAATGTTTTTATTCCTCGTTCAAAGAAATATGATCTTAGGATCAAAGATAACTGTTCTAAGGTGGTTAAAAATAAAGATATTGTGATTCACTTGGCTGCAAATGTAGGAGGGATCGGGTACAACCAAAAACATCCAGGTGATCTATTTTATGATAATCTTATTATGAGCACTCATTTAATGGAAGAAGCAAGAAGAGCTGGTGTTGAAAAATATGTTGCTCTTGGTACAATTTGTGCTTATCCCAAGTTTACATCTGTTCCTTTTAAGGAAGAAAATCTTTGGGATGGTTATCCTGAAGAAACTAATGCCTCTTATGGTCTTGCAAAAAAAATGCAACTTGTTCAATCTCAAGCGTATCGAAGTCAATATGGATTTAACTCTATTTTTTTATTACCTGTAAACCTTTACGGTCCACGTGATGAATTCGATCCCCAACGCTCACATGTTATACCTGCATTAATCAAAAAAATATATGATGCTAAAAAAAATAATGATAATTCAATCGTGGTATGGGGAACAGGCAAAGCAACAAGAGAATTTTTATATGTAGAAGATTGCGCAGAAGGAATTATCCTTGCCACAGAAAAATACAATAAAAGCGAACCTGTAAATCTAGGCTCAGGGATGGAAATTTCAATTAAGGATTTAGTCAAATTGATCGCAAAATTAATGAATTTTAAAGGAAAAATAAAATGGGATAGATCCAAACCCGATGGACAACCAAAAAGAAAATTGGATATATCAAAAGCATTAAACGAATTTGATTTTAAAGCTAAAACCAATTTAACTGAGGGACTTAAAAAAACCATCAGATGGTTTCATAAATATATACAAACGCAATAAAATGACTTATTGATAATATTATTTACAGTAAGAACAAATACTTTATACATGGTTATTAACCAAATTTTCTAAAGATAGTCAAAATAGAATCTTACTTATTACAAAACTAATAGCAGAAAAATGAGGCTATTATGATGAAAAAGATTTTAATGATATTAGATACCCATTTTCCACCAGATGATCGAGTAGAAAAAGAAGCTCTATCCCTAATATCTAGAGGGATGGATGTATCTATTTTAACGAAAAACAAAAACAATAAAAAAAAATTTGAAATATATAAAGATATTAAAGTATATAGGATCAAATACAGTATAATATCTATAATAATTGACAATTTATTTTTTTTTATTACAAATATATTTCCAATTTGGCATATTCATATAAGAAAATTAATAAAAAAAAATAAATATAAAATACTGCATGTCCACGACCTGAGGCAACTTAAAACATCTTTATATTTTAAGAGAAAAAATCCAGAATTGACAATTATTTCAGATTTACATGAATATTATTCCAAACAATCTAAAACCCTTTCTGCTGAAACAACGAAAGGAAAAATATTTTCAAAATTATTAAGATTAATAAATTTAAAAAAATTAGAAAATAATACATTAAGAAAAACTGATTATATAATAACTGTAATTGATGAGGCAAAAAGGTCATATTTGAAAGATTATAATCTCAATGAAAAAAAAATATTTATAATAAAGAACACTATCCCTAAAACTTACTATACACAGAAAACCAAGTTTAGAAAAAAATATGATTTAGTACATTTTGGTAACATTAATTCAGAGAGAGGTATAAATATTTTAATAAACACTATGGTTAAATACAATTTTTATCCTAAAACATTACTAATAGGCCCACATAATGAATATGTTAATAAATTACTTAATAGACATAAATTAAATAACATTGATATTACCGGCTGGGTTGATATAAAAAATATTGAACAATGGATGCATCAAGGTAAAATTGCTCTAATTTGTCATCATAAAACTGATTTTACGGATAATACTATTCCAAATAAATTATTTCATTATATGGCTGCAGGTTTGCCAATCTTATCATCAAATTGCAAACCAATTGAAAGAATAATTGATGAATCAAAAAATGGTTTAGTGTATAAATGGAATAACAAGGAAGAATTATTCGAAAAACTTCAAATGATGTTGGACAGCAATAAAAATATATATAAAAAATGGAGAAAAAATTCTTTAAAAATGTTTAAAAATAAATATAATTGGGAAGAGGATGAAAAAGAATTATTTAGATTATATAAAGAGATTATCTGAACAAAAAGAGAGAAAAATTTTTATTTTAACATTAATTATATCGTTAGTTACAATAGTTGCATTATCGTTAGCAATTGTGTTTACTCGAAAATATAATTATTATTATTTTCCTTTAATAATCTCATTATTCACATTTTTTTTAATATTAACAAAAATGAAATTGAGATTAAAGAGAATTCCTATTGATGTTAAAATATTAAAAATATTATGGTTCACATTAGTTACTATAATTCTTTTTGCACTATCTTTTTCAATTAATACTAGAAATATTTTATTCTTTATATTAAACCCAATACTTGGTTTATTTACTTATTTTATCATATTTCAATCAAAAAAGATTGAAAAGGCATTTTGGTATATTTTTGGTATCTCCTTATTAAATAATCTAAGCATATTTTGTTTAGATGGATATAGATTACACACAGATTGGGGCTATTATATAACTAACATGAATAATATTATTAATACGCACTCAATTACATCAGTTTTTGGAAATTACAAATCATACCCAATTTATTTGTTATTTATCTCCAAAATCAAGATAATCACTGGATTAAACGATTACTTGACATATCTAATATCTATAGCTGTTTTATCTTTGGTACTAGTAGTTTTTTATCTTATATTAAAAAAGTTTTTTAGCACTAAACATGCATTGATGATTTCATTGATTTTAGCATATATGCCAGGATATATTCATTTTTTACAATGGAGTATTCCATTTACTTTTAGTGTATTAATAATAATGACTATTGTATTAATCTATATTTTAAAAATAAGATACAAATTTATTTTAATATATATATTATTTGTAATTTTAATATTAACTCATTTTATGAACAGCGTTATATTTGTCTTAATATCCTTATCCTACCTAATAATATTCAATAAATTGAGAAAAAATATAGTATTATCATTTTTATTGATATTAACTCCGCTATGTTATGGAATCTATATAACCAATACATTTGAATATTATATACTAACAAATTTCTCTTTAAACTTAAGTAATACACTGCAAAATATTAGCTATACGACTGGGGTAACAATAATAAAAATATTTAATCAAATTCCTAAGATACTACTCTACTCAATAATATTAGTAGGAATTTATATTATATTCTTTTTAAATAAAAAACAAATTAAGTATGCCTTATTATTTCTCATAATTTCACTTTTTACTTATTTAAATCTATTTTTAAATATACTAAAAATTATTCCTTCAAGATGGGATTTATTTATATCAATTATGGGAAGTATAATTACATTTCAGTTTTTTAAAAATGCAAAAAAAAATATTCTAATTTTAGGCATATTTTTATTATTTATATCGTTTAGTATCAACGGATCTACATCATCATTTGACTCTCCATTGGGTCGTCAATATGTCTCTCGGGAGTTTATCTCAATTAATGATGATATCTCCTTGAGGAGTATAGATGCAATTAATAATGGTACGATTACTTACTCTGAAAATATTTATAACTCATACTTATCAAGATACATTAATGGTTCATATAATAATGGAGACAACAAAGAGAGTATCTACCAAGTAATTGATATTGAACACTTAAATAATGTTAATCAAGAGATAATTATTCTTCAAACAAAACCGAATTATAAAATTATTCAGGTAAATGATAATAGTTCTAGAATATCAATTGAGAATAGTAAATTACCTTTTAAAAAGGAGAGAAAAAGTCGTATTTACGATAGCGGAGAAATATTTTGCTACTATTAAATTACAAAAATTTTTGATTTAAACTAAGTTTTTTTATTTACTATTATTAACTTAAAAAGGATGAATTTAATGAAAGATTTTGATATTGCTAAAAAATTTTCATTTGATGTTAGTTGGGTCTTTTTTAGTTCAATTATTACGTTAGTAATTGGTTTTTTAATAAGACCTATCATAGGAAGATGGTTAGGAGCAGAAGCGTTAGGAATTTATTCGATACTCCTAACAATTCAAGCTATAGTTATGATTTTTGCTGGTTTTGGCATTCCTCAAGCATTAATTAAGTATATTGCGCAATATAAGGATAATCATTCCGACACATCAACTTTCGCTTCTACAGGTATATTAATCTCTTTAATCTTTGGCATTATATGGAGCTTATTAATATTTTTATTATCTGGAGAAATAGGAAGGATATTTGGAATATTGGAACTAAAAGAAAATCTACAACTTTTTTGTTTTGTTTTTCCGATTCTCTCATTTTATAATACCCAAATTGGAATTTTCAATGGTTTTCGGAAAATGAAACTTTTTGCATCATTGGTTATTTTCAATGAGGTTATTAGAACCATATTAATAATTGGATTTGTTGCATTGGGATATGGTATTAAAGGAGCAGTATTAGGGATAATCCTATCTTATTTAATTTCGTCAGTTTTTATTGGTATACCTCTTCTTAGAAAATATATTAGTTTTACCATAAATAATTTTTTAGATAATGCTAAAAAATTAATTCCTTTTGGTGGTAAATTAGCAACAGCAATTTCAGTTAATGAAATTAACAATAGACTTGATATAATTCTTGTTGGTTATTTTTTACTAGCAACAAGTGTTGGCTACTATAGCGTATCATTAGCACTATCAAAATTTTTTTGGTTTATACCTCTATCAATCCAAAGGGTTACATTTCCAGCAACCTCAGAATTTTGGGCTAATGGATCACAAAAAAAGTTAGAAACAATGGCAAACACTACATTAAAATATTCATCCATATTAATGGTTTTAATTGGTTTAATTATTTGGTTCTTTGGACAAAAAATCATTCTGCTTCTTTTTGGTAATGAATTTTTACCAGCATTAATTCCGCTAAAGATTTTAATTATTGGAACTGTAATAAGAGGCAGTATTGCTCAGCCAATTGGTAGCAATCTGGCAGCTATTGGAAAACCAGAAATAAATATTAAGATATCCCTCATCATAATTTTTTTCAATATTATTGCAGATTTAGTATTGATTCCCATATATGGTATTAGTGGTGCAGCATTAGCTACATCAATGTCCTTGATAATTGGAACCATAGCAATTTTATGGATGAATAAAAGATATCTTTTAATATCTTTTAAAAGAGATTGGGCAATAAAAATAATTGTTTTCTTGATATCAATTGCATTAATTAGAGAGATTTTTGAATTTATAATAAATAATAATTATATTTTTGATATATTTATCATTTGTTTTTATTTGATTTTTGTATATTTTTTTATTACAAATTATATTGAAAGAAAAATCATTTTTAGAATAATACGATTAATGTTGTTAAAAGTACCATTAATTAGAAAAATTAATTTAATAAAAATTTCTAAATTAGAAGATGAGGTGTAATAAATTCCCAATTTTTTAATTCAAATTTCACAAAAAAATAAGAATTTCTATGATGATAAAACCATTAAAATTATGAATCATTTTAATTATAAACATTATTATTATTGTGAAAAAAATATTAGACTTGATTATTTACAACATAGAAACGATAGTGAACAAAGATTTTTTGAAAATGAAAAATGTTTAATCTTTTATCTTGGAAATATATTATTTTTAGAAGAGATGTTTAATACTACAAAACAAATTTTGAAGATATATAACAAAAACGATGATCTTGTTAATAAAATTGAATCTGGAAGATTCATAATAGTTATTTTTGATAAAAAAAAGAAAAAATTGACAATAGTCAATGACAGATTTGGTCTAATCCCATTGTATATTTATAATGATGGATATAATATTATTATTTCAACAGAACCAAAGGGGATTATTAAAAGTTTTTTAATAGGCAAAAAAAAATTAAAATTAGACTATTCCGCCCTAGCAAATTATTTCTTTTATGGTTATTATTTGGGGAACAAATATATATTAAAGGATATCAGAAAAGTTAAATCTGCCTCAAAGATAGAAATTAAAGAATTTATTGTTAAATCAAATCAATATTGGAAAATAAACTTAAAATTTAATAAAAAAATCAATAATGAGATGTTGGATAAATTGCTAATTAAATTTAAAGAAGGAATTAGCAAAAATATGGAGAAATATAAAGGACAATATTTCTGTGATATTAGCGGAGGTTATGATTGTAGATTTATTTTCTTAAATAGTAATGTTAACCATGTATTAACTATAGGTGAACCCAACTGCAATGAATATAAATATGTAAAAGAAACTTTAAAAATAAAACATGCAAATCTGATTAATGTTAAATCAAAGTTGACAAAAAAAAATTTAATTAGCCTATCAAAAATTTTAGATCTTTCTGGAAATATTGGATATCCACAAGTTATTGATATAATTAATAAACTAAATAATGAAAATTTTGAATTTGATTATCATTATGATGGTTTTCTCGGTGATGCAATATTCGGCGGATCTTATCTGAACAGTAAAAAGGAACTATTTAGAGAGTTTGGTATTAATCAAAAATATGATATTAATGACTTTAATATCTTTGATTTTAATAAAAATATATTAGACGATTGTTTTTTTTGTAGGTTAAAAAAAGAAAATGATATTAATAATTATATAAATAAGGAAATTTTAAATGATTTATCAAATGATAAAATTAAAATAAAATTATTAGAATTCAAATTTTATAATAGAGGTATAAATCTTATAAATACTTGTGGCTCATTGTTGATATATAAATATGTAAATAACTTCTTTCCATATTTTTATTACCCATTCTTTGATCTTTATTCAAAAATTAAATTAGATGATTTGCATGATAAAAAGGTTCATACACTCTTATTTAAAAAACTAAATAAAAAATATTTAAGACTCAAAGATGATCTGTTCATTGTTGATTTTTCATATCCATACAAGTTCCGTTTGATAATTTCATATTTTTATCCTATAATAAAAAAATTATTTAAAAAAAGAGAAAAAAAGATTTATGATTTTTCAAAAGACTTTACGACTAATATAGATATTATAAATTGGTTTAAAAATAATTTAGCTCAAAAAAATTATATTAAATTTTTTAATCAAAAATATATAAAATATATTTTCAAGGATAAAAATATGTTAAAAAATAATTATATGTACTTAAATAGATGTATTGGCTTTGTATTATTTTTAAAAAAATATGAAAATAAAATAGAATTATAAAAGTTTAAAAAATTGATTATTATAGACAATACCAAAAAATATTTATTATAAAATTTGATGGTGAAAAAGTGGAAATTATTATAATACAATCTAAATTATATCCATTTACATACAAGATTTCTGAATTTCTGAAAAATAATGGAGTTAAAATAAATTGTGTTGTAATGAATGCTACTACTATAAATAAAGATTTTGAAAAAATTTTTGAAAATAAAATATTCTTATTTAATAAAAATTTATTGTGGAGTTTATTACATATTCCAATTTTTTTTATTGAAATTTTAAAAATTAAAAAAAATATTTTAATTGGAATTACAAGCTCAAAATGTTATTTTGTTAATATGGTCTATTTATTTGTTGGAGAGCTAAAAAATTGTATATTTTCCATATGATATTGCTTTTTTCAGATATAAAAATAATAAAAATATCTGGCAAATATTTTTAAAAGTAAAGATTTATTAAAAAGTATTTATATGTTTTTAAATAGATGCGTAGCCTTTATACTTTTTTTAAAAAAATACCAGAATAAAATCGATTTATCTAACGAAAAATTCAAAATAACATCAGAAAATAGATAATAATTTTAGCAATTGTTTTGTAGGTAAAAAATGGAAGTTACTATTGTGCAACCAAGATTATATCCTTTTACATATAGAATGTCTAATATTCTTAAAAAGAATGGAATAAAATTAAATTGTATATCATATTATAAACAGTATATTGATAGAAATTCATCACATCTTTTTAAAAGAAGAATTTTTCTATTTAATAAAAATAAAAATATTTTATGGAATTTGCTACATATTCCAATTTTTTTAATTGAATTATCAAAAATAAAAAAAAATGTATTAATTGGAATTACAAGTACTACCTGTTTTTTTGTAAATATAGTTTTTTTATTTATGCGTTGGAAAGCTTTAAAATTGATTTACTTTCCATATGATATTGCTTTTTTCAGATATAAAAATAATAAAAAATATCCTTGGTATGTTCGTTGGTCCGAAAAAACACTTTTTAAAAAATGTGATAAAATTATTCACAAAGGCCCAAAAGATGAATTAAAATATTTACCTAGAAATTTTAAGGTATTGGATAAACCTTCATTACAGTTCTTACCTTATTGTGAAGAAGAAACAATGATTCCTATAGATAATAAGTTTTTTGAAAGAAAACTTTCAAAAAAGGATGGTAAAATTCATTTGGTTTATGTTGGGGGTCTATACTATAATCACAAATTCCATTATGATACATTTGAAATATTTGAAAAAATTTGTAGACAAAAATGTGTCTTACATGTTTATGCACATCCAATACAACAATACAATAATCTAAAAAAAGATAAAAGATATGTTTCTTTACAAAAAACTGGTAAATTTTTTTTACATAAACCCATTTATGGAAAAAAATTTCAAAGAGAAATTAGCAAGTATGATTGGGGAGTTTATATTTTTGAACATAATTTTGAAATATTTAAAAGGATATGGGCAAATACAGCGTTTGGAAATAAAGTAAGTACATATTTAGAATCAGGCTTACCTATAATATGCAATAGTGAATTAAAATTTGTAAAAGATACAATTGAAGCAAATAATTTTGGTATTTCAATCAATAACTTCAATGAAATATCAAAAAAAATTAGAGAAGCAGATTATAAAAAAATTTTAGAAAAAATAAAGAATGAGAGAGAGAAATTTACATTAAAAAGAAATATTAATAATTTTATTCAATTTATCAATTGAATATTGAGTTAATATTGGAAATATGGAGTGAAGAGTATTAAAAATATATTATTTATGGGTGAAAAACCTTTATCAAAAAAATGCTTACAATATTTAATAAATAATTTTAGGATAAAAATTATTGGAGTATGTACAAGAGAAAAAACAACTAATATATGGTGGAAAAAACAAGTTTTAAGGGAATATTGCAAAAAAAATAATATACCATTAATAAAAAAAGAAAAAATTTTGGATATAGAAAATATTGATGTATTAATTTCAGTTCTATACCCATTTATAATTGAAAAAGAAATTTTAAATAAAGCAAAAATTGCTTCTGTAAATCTTCATCAAGCGCCTTTACCACATTATAGAGGTTGTAACTCAGTTTCACATGCAATAATAAATGGGGAAAAAAAATATGGAATTACATTTCATTTGATGTCTGAGAAATTGGATAGTGGAGACATAATAGAAAGAAAAATGTTTGATATTAATGAAAAAATAACAGCATATGAGTTATATGAGAAAGCAAATAAAGTTTGTTTTGATGTTTTTAAAAGAAATATAAAGAATGTGATATCGGGTAAATTTAAAACATACAAGCAGGAGAATAATATAAAATCTCATATCTATCCAAGAAATTCTTTGGAAAATAAGGAAGTAAATCTTTTATGGGATTCAAAAAAAATATATAATTTTGTTAGAGGTTTAGACTTCCCTCCATTTGAATCTGCTTATATAAAAACAGAAAAAGGTAAAATATATTTATCAACAAAAAGGAGAAAAGAAATATGAAAATATTGGTAACAGGTGGTGCAGGTCATGTTGGAAGCGTTCTAGTCCCATATTTAATAGAAAAAGGATTTTCAGTTTCAGTATTGGATAAGTTAATATTTGGTGATGAAGGATTAAGAAAAATTTCAAAAGAAAATATAAATATTTTTAATGGAGATATAAGAGATAAAAAAATTGTTGATAAAGCAACAAAGAATGTAGATGCAGTTATTCATCTTGCAGCAATATCAAATGATCCTTGCTCGGAACTAGATCATAAACTCACTAAAGAAGTAAATTATGAAGGGACAAAAAATTTAGTAAATTATGCTAAAAAAAATGGAGTAAAACGTTTTATAAATGTATCTTCCAGTAGCGTCTACGGAATAAAAAATGAGCCAAATGTTACAGAGGATTTACCATTAAATCCTTTAACAATATATTCAAAAACAAAAGCATGGTCTGAACAGTATGTTAATGAAGCAAATAATGATAATTTTACAACAGTAAATATTCGTCCTGCAACCGTTTGTGGCTATTCCCCACGCATGAGACTTGACCTCGTCGTAAATATTCTTACATCCCATGCGATTAAAAACAATAAAATCATTGTTTTTGGTGGATCTCAAAAAAGACCGAACATCCATATAAAAGATATTTCCGATTTATACACACAAATGTTGACATTCCCTGAAGAAAAAATTGCGGGAGAATCTTTTAATGTTGGTTTTGAAAATCATTCTGTAATGAAACTTGCTGATATAGTAAAAGAAGTTATCGGAGATGATGTTGAAATAGAAGTTCAAAAAACAGATGATCCTAGATCCTATCATATATCTTCTGAAAAGCTAACAAAAAAAACAGGGTACAAACCAAAAAGAATAATAAAAGACGCAATAAAGGAAATAAAAAATGCATTTGAAGATGGAAAAATCCCTGATTGGAAAGATAGTAAATACTATAATGTAAAGAAGATGAAAGAGTTAAATATCAAATAAATAATTATTTTTAAAACTTAATGTGGAGCGATAAAAGACTTATTAATTGTAATAGAAAAATAATAAAATTCAGACAAATAAGGTATTTAACTTGGAAGACTAAAATAATTTCTATCCAAGTGATATCTTAAATTTGAAAATGATTAATTTTATATTAGGGGGTTTAAAGGAAAACAATGACAGAAACTGCAATTATTACTGGAGGTGCCGGATTTATAGGTTCTCATACTATCGAGTTACTATTAGATAGAGATTACAAAGTTATTTGTATAGATGATATGTCAAATGGACAATTTGATAATATTGAGTTATTTAAAAATAATAATAATTTCAAGTTTTATAAGATAGATCTTTCAAAGGATTTTGATAATAATATTTTTTCAAATGCAGATTATGTATTTCATCTTGCAGCACTTGCAGATATAGTTCCTTCAATAGAAGAACCTAAAAAATATTTTAATGCAAATGTAAAAGCTACAATAAACGTATTAGAAGCATGTAGAAAATTCAATATAAAAAAAATAATCTACAGTGCTTCTTCTTCATGTTATGGAATCCCTGATAAATATCCAACTGATGAAAAAGCAGAAATACGTCCGCAATATCCATATGCATTAACAAAAAGAATTGGGGAAGAATTGATGCTACATTGGCATCAAGTTTATGGATTGCCAATAATATCTTTAAGATACTTCAATGTTTATGGTACTCGGGCTAGAACAAACACAAATTATGGTGCGGTATTCAAAGTTTTTCTTAAACAAAAATTAGAAGGACATCCATTAACAATTGTGGGGAATGGAAACCAATCTCGCGATTTTACTTATGTAACCGATATTGCAAGGGCAAACATTATGGCAGCAAAATCAAGTATTTCAGGAGAAATTTATAATGTAGGCACAGGTAAACCTCAAAAAATAAACTATTTAGCACAACTTATAGGAGGAGAAACAGTTCATATTCCTAAACGTCCTGGTGAACCTGATTCAACTCATGCAGATATTACAAAAATAAAAAGAGACATTGGATGGGAGCCAAAGATTTCTTTTCAAGAGGGAGTAAGTATAATGCTTGATAACATTGAATATTGGAAAAATACACCACTATGGACAGAAGAAGAAATCAATAAAGCAACAAAGAGTTGGTTCAAATATCTGGGGAAAATGGAGGTAAATTGAGTTGAAGGTCCCGTATCTATTTTTACAATATGAAAACAAAGAATTAATTGATGAATTAACAAATGCTGCAAGAGAATGTTTTAAAGAATCTAAATTTATACTTGGCCCAAATGTTGGGAAATTTGAGAAAAATTTATCAGAGTATATTGGAGTTAATTTTGCAATCGGAGTTAACTCTGGAACTGATGCTATTTTATTATCTTTAATGGCAAATAATGTGGGTAATGGAGATGAAGTGATAACAGTTGCTAATTCATTTATAGCAACTTCAAATGTAATAAAACTCCTTCATGCTGAACCAGTTTTTGTAGATATAAAAGATAACCTTCTGATCGACGAAAACCTATTTGAAGAAAAAATATCTGAAAAAACTAAGGCAATTATTCCAGTTCATTTAACAGGAAAACCAGCCAACATGACAAAGATTACAAAAATTGCTGATGAATACAATATTCCAGTAATTGAAGATTGTGCTCAAGCAATAGGTGCTAAATGGGATGAAAAAAAAGTTGGTTCATTTGGAATAGGTTGTTTTAGTTTGCATCCCTTAAAGAATCTTAGTGCCTGTGGAGATGGAGGAATAATAACCACAAATGATAAAGAGTTTTACGAAAAAATTTCAAAACTTAGAAATCATGGATTAAAAGATAGAAATACAATTATAATGCCTGGTTTAAACTCAAGACTTGATGAACTTCAAGCTGCAGTATTAAATGTTAAAAGAAAATATCTAGATAGAACAATAAAAAAAAGAAGAGAACTAGCAAATAAATATAAGGAATTGTTTAAGGAAAAATCAATGATTGACCTACTATATTTTCCTTATGACACAAAAAATGAATTCTCTGTTTATCATACATATGTTGTTAGAGTTAATAAACGAGATAAATTAATGAAACATCTATCAGAAAAAGGAATTGAGACTAAAATCCATTATCCAAAATCGATACATAGGCAAAAGCCATATGAAAATAATAGATATTCATTACCCAAAACAGAGTTATTTGAAAAACAAATTCTTTCTTTACCAATTCATCAATATCTAAACTTTGAACAAATAGAATATGTTGTAAATTCAATGAGGGAATTTTATGGAAAGTAAATATAAATTTGTTTTTGATCAATTAAAAGACTTGAAAATACTATTAATTGGTGAAACAATTTTAGATGAATATTATTTTGTTGAAGCAACAGGTCGAGCATCAAAAGACCCAGTAATTTCTACAAGGTTCAATTATTCTGAAAAATATCCTGGTGGCATTCTTGCAACAGCAAGGCATATATCAAACATAGTTGAAAAAACCCATATTATAACAATGTTAGGAGAAAAAAAGAGCAATGAAGGTTTTGTAAGAAATGTTCTAAATCATGATAAAATAAGTTATGATCTTTTTCAAAAGTCAGATAGTCCAACTATTATTAAAAGACGATACATAGCAGGTCATACAAATAAAATTTTTAAAATGGAATATATTAATGATGACCCGATAAATGATAAATTAGAAACTGAAATAACAAACCGAATTAATGATATAATAAAAGATTTTGATGCAGTTTTGATTGCTGATTTTGGGCATGGATTACTGAAACAGAAAATAATAAATAAAATTGAGAAAAAAGCAAAGTATCTTGCAATAAATGTACAAACAAATAGCTCAAATTATGGATTCAATCTTGTTCATAGATACCCAAGAGCTGATTTTTTATCATTAAATCCTGGGGAGCTAAGGATTCTTTTTCAATCCAGATATGAAGATTTAGATTTATTATTTGATAAATTAATTTCCTTAAAAAAATATAACCGTATATTACTTACAAGAGGAAAAAAGGGGATCTCATATTATGATGGGAAAGAAATATTATATTCACCAGCTTTGAATTTAACACCAGTTGATACAATTGGAGCAGGGGATGCTGTATTTTCATTTTCATCTATTATGTCATATTTAGATATCAAATCAAAAATTCTTGCAAAGTTATCAAATGCAGTTGGTGCATTAGCTGTAAATATTGTTGGAAATAAAGATTATGTTAAGGTAGAAGATGTTTTCAATCTTCTTGAACAATTTGATGAGGAGGAATTAGATAATGAACATGTGGTATCAATATAAATCTAAGATTAACAAAGCTTTAGAGGAATTTATTTTTGATGAAAAAATAATTAATACTCTAGAGACTGCAAAAGAAAATAATAATATAATATTTGTAGCTGGAAACGGTGGTTCAGCAGATATTGCTAATCATTATGTGTGTGATTTTTCAAAAGGAGCAAATGAAAACTGGAAAAATAATAAAAATAGATTCAGAGTAATTTGCTTATCATCAAATATAGGTTACTTATCTGCTATTGCTAACGATGAATCTTATGAAGAGGTTTTCAAAGAACAATTGGTTAATCTTGCATCTCCTCAGGACATAATAATTTTAATTAGTTCAAGTGGAAATAGCCAAAATATAATCAAAGCAGCAGAATATGCAAAAAGTATTGGTATGAAAGTAATTGGAATTACTGGTTTAAAAGGGGGGAAACTTCGCAAAATTTCAGATTATTCAGCTCATATTGAGACAGACCTATATGAAATATCTGAAGATATTGCATCAATTTTTGGACATTTTCTTGCTTGGTATTTCAGAGAAAGAAATTTAGATTTTAAAAAAAATATAGAAGAAGAATCCATTAAACTTCATTCGTAATTCAAGAGGTATTGAAGTGCAAATATGTTAAAAATAAAGAATCCTAATCAATATTATTCAAATAAAATCCTTTTAATAAATAGTTGTAAAAAAATAATTAACAAATTAAAAAAAAAAGGTTTAACTGTAGGGTTATGTCATGGCGGATTTGATTTAGCACACCCGGGTCATTTTAAACATTTTGAGTCTGCAAAACAATTCTGTGATATTCTTGTTGTATCGATAACAGCTGATAAATTTGTAACAACAAGAAAAGGTAAAGGACGACCAATATATTCTGAAAATATTAGAGCATATATGGTATCTTGTTGTCGATTTGTGGACTATGTTGTAATCAGTCCTTATAAGACTGCAACAGAAATCATAAATGAACTTAAACCATCAGTATATATTAAAGGACCGGATTATATAAATAAACAAACACCAGGAATAATTTCAGAGAGAAAAGCAATAAAAGAACAGGGGGGAAAAATACAATATACAACTGAAGCGCCGATGTCAACTACAAAGATCGTCCGGTATATTAAAGATCAAGTCAAAGATGAAAAAACACTTATCATTGTCGATAGAGATGGAACAATTATCGAAAATAATGATTTTCCAGGAAAAGATGATAATTGGAAAGAAGAAATAAAATTAAATGAATCAGTGGTTAGTCTTCTTTCATCACTTCAGACAAAATATAATACAACAACACTGGTTGTTAGTAATCAAGCAGGGATTGCGCGAGGATTATTTAGTACTGAAAGAGTGTCAGAGGTAAATAAATATATTGAGTCTTTATTATTAAAAAGAAACATCAAAATCGATGGATGGGAATTCTGCCCAATGGTAGATAGTCATTATGCAAAACAAAATCCTCATATTAAATGGAATAGAGAATATGTTTTTGATAAAACAAATCGTAAGCCATCATTAATGATGGTTACTAATGGTATAAAAAAATTAAATATATCATTAAACTTATTTGAACAAATTCTAGTTATAGGTGACCGAGAAGAAGATGAAAAACTAGCTGAGAATATAAATGCCGAATTCATTGATGTGAAAACATTAGATTGAATATTAAAAAAAATAAAATTGATTTAATATTTAAAAGATATATTAAGATATGGATGATGATACATTGATAAAAAAATATGGTAGTATTATAAAAGATTTAATTGAAAATCCTCAAGTATTTCAATATGTTATTAAGAATCCACAAAAGATATTACATGAAAAATATGATTCAGTTTTTGAAAACGCATTATATGGCGATATTTATGAAATTTCAATGGGAAAAGAGATAAGATTAACATCCTTATTGGATTTTTTAATAAAAAACAATATTTCTGTAAAAATACCTAAAGTGAAAATTCCATATAAATCAGAAGTTCATATCTGTTCTATAACACCCTATGAAAATGAAATCTATTGCAGTCTTGTAAAAGCAATGAAAGCGAAAAACATTATTGAAATTGGCGTTTTTGACGGAAAAACAACAACAAATCTTGCTAGCAATATATCAGAGGATGCTGTTATATATGCTTTTAATTTACCCCCTGATAAATGTGATTTCGAAGTTGGAAAATATATAAAACAAGATGAAAGAGCCAAACAAATTGTTCAAATGATTTATGCCGATTCTAATAACTATGATTTTTCCAAATATTATGGGAAAATTGATGTAATGTTCATAGATGGAGATCATAGATATGAAGCAGTTAAAAAAGATAGTAAAAATGCGGTAAAATGTGTACGAAAAGGGGGATTGATCCTCTGGCATGATTTTAATAACACTCATTTAGGAACAGTGAAAGCTATCTATGAAATTTCACAAAAAAATAATCTTAAAACATTCAAAATCGAAGGAACGAACATAGCTGTTACCATTAACAAATAGTACACTGTTTGAGGCTTACTTAAAGTATCGACATATATCAGACAATTTTTTTTAGTAGTAACGATTTGTTTTTTTCTGAGCCCAACAATCTAACGTTAAATCCTGCTTTTTTCCATGCTTCAATATTTAATGAGTTCCTTGTATCAACAATCTTTTTTGTTCTCATCAACCCTGCTATTTTTTGAGGAGCAATATTTTTAAATTTCGTATGATCTGTAATAAGTACAAGACAATCACTCTGATTTATTGCATCTTCAAAATTTAATATTGGATACTCAAATTCTTTAACAAAGGGATCATGAACCTTAACATTATAACCTTGATTTTCTGCAAGTTTTATAAATTTTAATGCAGGAGTTTCTCTAGCATCATCAACGTCAGCCTTGTAGGACACTCCAAGAACTGTTATGGTCGGATGATCAATATTTTGTACCATGTTTTTTACAAGTTTTAAAACATGACGGGGCATCCCATCATTTATTTCCCGAGTTAAAGAAATGATTCGGCTCCTCGTTGAATGTGCTGTTAAAAACCATGGATCTATTGCAATACAATGACCACCTACACCTGGACCTGGCTTTAAAATATTTACCCGGGGATGCTTATTTGCTAGCTTTATTGCCTCCCATACATTCACATTACTTTCTTCAGCTATTTGGGCAAACTCATTAGCAAGAGCAATATTAATATCTCTAAAAGTATTTTCAATAAGTTTTACAAATTCTGCAGTTTCTACATTGGTCTTATATATATTTCCTTTTACAAAGCTTGAATATAATAATTCTGTTAATTCCGTGGATTTATTATCGATTCCACCAATTATTCGATCATTGTTGATCATCTCATAAACAGTCTTACCAGGAATTGATCGCTCTGGACAATGAGAAACAAAAAAGTCAACACCTGCCCTTAAACCAGATTTTTCAAGTATAGGGATAACAAGTTTGTTTGTTGTTCCGGGTGGAACGGTTGATTCAAGGATGATTAAATCATCTCGTTTAATATGAGAAGATATCAATTCAAAAGCAGATTTCACATAACAAAGTTCAGCCATCTTTTGATGGGAATTAAGTGGAGTTGGAACTGCGACTATATAGACATCTGAAACACTAATTTTTGTTTTTGCAATGAAAGTTTTCTTTTTCATTGCTTCTTTTAATAATGAATTAAGTTGAAGTTCATTAAAATGAATCTTTCTGTGCTGTAATTTTTCCACAACATCTTTATTGGTATCAACACCAGTTACTTTAAAATCATTTTTAGCAAACAAAAGAGCAGTTGGAAGGCCAATATAACCCAAACCTAAAACACATATAGTTATATTTTTCAGTCCAAGATTTTTTTTTCTAAGTTTAGAAATTTTATTTTCTAGATTATCTTTAATGTCTAACATTAATTCTTTTTCTGAAACCATTTTACTGCCTCACTTAGTCCTTTCTTTAAATCATAAATTGGATTATAATTAAGCATTTTTGTTGCTTTTGAAATATCTGCAACAGAGTGTTTAATATCACCAGGTCTAGGCGGATTATAAATAATTTTCAAGTCTTTTCCAATGATTTCCATTAATAATTCTGCAAGCTTATTAATGGTAATTTTTTTACCATCAGCAATATTAAAAACTCCGCAACTAGTGGTTTCAGCAGCTTTAATATTTGCTTGCACTACATCATCAACATAAGAAAAATCCCTACTTTGCTTCCCATCACCATAAATTATCGGTGAATTATCACTTAGTATTTTTTCTATAAACTTTGGAACAACTGCTGCATAATCACCCGTTGGATCCTGTCTGGGTCCATAAACATTAAAATATCTAAGACAAACAGTTTTTAAACCATATACTTCTGTAAACACATTACAATAATATTCACCAGAAAGTTTACTTACTGCATAAGGTGATAAGGGACAAGGATTCATGTTTTCTTTTTTAGGTAATGTTGGGGTATCACCATAAACACTGCTAGAAGATGCATATATTACTTTTTTAACATCATTTTCTTTTGCTGCAACTAAAACATTAAGTGTTCCATTAATATTTGCATTATTAGAACTAATCGGATCTTTTACACTTCTAGGAACAGATGGAATTGCTGCTTGATGAAAAACAAAGTCAATACCTTTTAATGATTTTTTAAGTAAATCAATATCAGTTATACTTCCATTTATAAAATTTAGTTTATTTTTATCAACAAGGTCTTTTATATTATTAAAATTACCCGTAATAAGATTATCAATTACTATTACTTCATTATTATTGCATAGATTTCTTGCTAAATTTGAACCAATAAACCCTGCCCCACCTGTTACAACAATACGCTTATCTTTAAGCATTTTTAATATTCCCCTTTGTTGAAAATTAAAATTCTATTTATTAATTTAACAACCTGTCTCCCCTTCATAAAATTCCTCAAGTTAATTTTTATTAAGTAATTTTACGTAGAAAGCAATAATTTACATAAAAACCTTGCTTTATAAATAAAAAAATACAATGGGATTAATACAATAAAACAAATTTTGATTAATACAAAAAGCCTTAAGTTCTATATTTACAATTCCGTGGCAATAAAATAAAATTATTTAATC
>Ga0272441_10005333_pt1 | contig 22467 bp, 14 predicted proteins | sample SSMProp6N_FD_193582 | JGI IMG/M metagenome (GOLD analysis project Ga0272441, IMG submission 193582) | Marine sediment archaeal communities from Little Sippewissett salt marsh, Falmouth, MA, United States - SSM-Prop-6N | ecosystem: Environmental > Aquatic > Marine > Wetlands > Sediment ... | reverse complement strand
GCTGGCTTGATAAACTATTTGATAGGCCGGGGCTTTTGCGCTGGGCGGCACACCGGGCCGGCACCACCGAGGCCCGGGACCTGGCAGATACCACCATATCAATGCTGCAAGGTGAACAGGGCCGTCAAGTCAAGGAATTGGAGCGTCTGGTAGATTGGCTGTCTAAGGAACACAGCGCTGATGTAATCTGTCTCTCAAATGCCTTGCTGGCGGGCCTGGCCCGACGTTTGAAAGATGTGCTGCAAATACCGGTTGTCTGCCTGCTCCAGGATGAAGATGAATTTCTCGACGCCCTGCAGGAACCGTATCTGAGCCAAGCCTGGGACACCCTGCGCAGCCGTACCGGGGATATAGATAAATTTATAGCCGTGAGCAGACACTACTCGGATGAAATGCAAAAGCGTTTGAATCTGAAGGACCATGAGTTAGCGGTGGTTCATCCGGGTATCAATTCGGAAGATATTACTCCCGCGTCAGGTCCAACTCCAACGGCCACCATCGGTTTTCTCTCCCGGATGAATACCAATAAAGGCCTGGATATACTGGTGGAGGCATTTATTATACTTAAAAGCAACCCGAAGCTGAAAAATATTAAATTGGCCCTGGCCGGAGGTAAAACCGGTTACGACGAACCCTGTCTGGACAAAATAAAAACCAGACTCAAAAGTTGCGGCTTGCTTGAGGATGTTCAATTCCATACAGATTTCGATCCGTCCAAGCGGCATGACTTCCTGCGCAGCCTGACGGTTCTATCGGTTCCTGAAACAAAAAGCCCGGCCCTGGGGTTTTATATCCTCGAATCCCTGGCCGCGGCCGTTCCGGTGGTGCAGCCACCTGTGGGAGTATTCCGTGAATTGAGAGAGCTTATCGGTGAGGCAGTGATACTCACTGAAACAAATAATCCGGAGGCGTTGGCCCGGTCCCTGGAACCGTTGGTTTCAGATCCAACTAAGGCTCACAACTTAGGCCGGCAGGGACGAGAAAGGTTAGCAGAAGTATTACACCTTGAGAGCAGCGGCGGAAAATATGTTGAAGTATTTCAGCAAGTAATATCAAAATACTGAAAAGAGTAAAAAATGCTCGAACTAAGAAACGTATGTAAACAGTATGAAGCCCTGCGGGGATCGCAAAACAATTATTTACTCAAAGATTTATCCTGGCAGTTGGAGGCCGGCTGCTCAGCGGCGATAACCGGTCCTTCGGGCTCCGGTAAAAGCACTCTGCTTAACATAATTGGCGCCCTGGACCGGGCCGATTCCGGCGAGGTGATTTTGGACGGTAAAAACCTTTCGCAGCTAACCGAGAATGAATTGGCCTTGATTCGCAACCGTCAAATCGGATTCGTATTCCAGCTACACCATCTGTTGCCGCAATGTACCCTCTGGGAAAATGTTTTACTGCCTACTCTGGCCAAATTCCCTGGTGCCAAAGACAATGCCCCCCTAAAAATCGACAGTGAATCTCTCAACCAACGCGCCCGGGAGCTTTTGGAGCGTGTCGGTCTTGCTGACAGAGTCAACCACAGACCCGGCCAACTATCCGGGGGGGAAAGGCAACGGGTAGCTGTGGTCCGGGCCCTGATCAATAAACCGAAACTTCTGTTGGCGGATGAGCCCACCGGTTCGCTCGATGAAAAAACCTCGCAAAACCTGACTGATCTACTGGTGCAACTGAACGGCGAGCAGGGCGTGACGTTGATCGTGGCTACCCACGCCCCGGACCTGGCCGAACGAATGGGGAGAGTCTGGCAGCTAAATAATGGTCAATTAACTCCGCGTAAGAATAACACATGAATACCTGGACCCTTTTAAAAAGAACTTTCAGCTACTATTGGCGTACCCACCTGCCCGTACTATTAGGTGCCGCCGCGGCCGTAACCGTTTTAGCAGGCGCCCTGGTGATCGGCGATTCCGTCAACTACACGTTGAAAAGAACTGCTAAAATGCGTTTGGGCCGAACTAAGCTGGCCCTGATGGGAAATGACCGCTTTTTCCGGCCGGAACTTGCCCGGGAGTTGTCCCTGAAATTATCAGCCCAGAGCGCCGCCGTCTTATATCTGCCCGGTTCTTTAGCCAACCATGACGGTTCCCAGCGGGTAAATCGCGTTGAGGTGCTGGGGATGGACGATAATTTCTGGCAATTAGGGCCAAACAGTTCCCCGGCAGTACTGGGACAAAATGAAATCGCCTTAAACGAACCACTGGCCCGAAGGCTTAAGGTCAAATTGCAGGACGAGGTACTGCTGCGCGTGAGTAAACCTTCCCTACTGCCCCGTGCTGCCCCCCTATCCACCGCAGATGATACCTCTGTTGCCCTGCGTCTGATAGTCACAAAAATAATATCCGAACAAAACTTCGGTGCTTTCAGCCTTCAGGCCAACCAGCTCATTCCCTGCAATGCCTTTCTAGGTCGGGAAACCTTAGGCAAAATGGTTGAACTTACTGATAAGGCTAATCTCCTGCTCGTGGCAGATGGTACGAAGGGCCCGGTGGATATCTCCCGCGCTCGGGACGAACTGAAAAGTGTCTGGCAATTAGCAGATGCTGGTTTGGAAATGCGCGAAATTACCACCCAACATCAACTGGAATTACGTTCCAGTCGAATTTTCCTGGAAGAGCCGATTGTTGAAGCAGCCCTTAAAACAGGTATTGAACCTTATCAAGTGCTGACCTATCTGGTGAACGAGTTGAACAGTGGTAATAAAACTACCCCCTACTCGATGGTATCCGCCCTGGAAAAATCGTCTGCAACACAAAGTATCATTCCGGCGGACATGAATGATGACCAAGTCGTTATCAACTCCTGGCTGGCCGACGATTTACAGGCTCATACCGGCGACTATATCGACTTGACCTACTTTGTCCTGGGCCCGATGCGAAAACTCCAGCAGCGTTCCAGTCGTTTTCGAGTGCGGGCGGTAACTCCTATAAAAGGTTTGGCAGCCGATCCCGATCTCATGCCGCAATTTCCCGGATTGGCCCAGGTAGAAAACTGTCGCGATTGGCAGCCGGGCATACCTATAGACCTGAATAAAATACGTGATAAAGACGAACAATACTGGGACAAATATCGCGGTACTCCCAAAGCGTTCATCACCCTGGCTGCCGGCCAGCGGATGTGGGAAAATAGCTATGGTAAGGTAACTGCGCTGCGCTATCCACTCTCCGAGAAAAATCGTAGTGTTATAAAAAATGCCCTTTTACAAAGACTGGATCCGACCCGGTTGGGGTTATTCTTTCGGCCGGTAGCAAACCTGGCCCAAAAAGCCGGCAGCCAGGCCCAGGATTTCGGCCAACTGTTTCTGGGGCTGAGTTTCTTTGTTATCGCGGCCGCCCTTTTACTGACAGGACTGCTCTTTGTCTTTGGTGTTGAACAGCGCAGCGAAGAGATGGGACTTTTAGCTGCCTTGGGATTTACCCAAAGACGCATACGCAGATTTTGGCTCTGGGAGGGAATGATCCTGGCATTTGGGGGCGCTTTACTCGGTACCGCAGGCGCTGCGCTATATACCAAATTGATGTTATACGCCCTGGCTACCGTATGGTCAAACGCGCTGGCTGACACGACAATTTATTTACATCTCGATCCTGTTATTATGATCACGGGGGCGGTGGCGGGAGTTGTGACCGCGCTGGCGGCTATGCTGGTTACGCTATTTATACAAGCGCGAAAGACACCGCGGGAACTGCTTACGCACGAGAGAGAGTCTGGCCTGTTGAAACAGATAGTACTTAAGAAAAAAAGACTTGGTTTATGGTTGGGTAGTATCACCGGCGGATCAGCAGCTGCGTTAGTTTATTTTGGTTTGCGCAGTAGCGAGGTCTCACCGGGTCTTTTCTTCGGCGCCGGGGCCCTTTTGTTACTAGCCGCCCTTTTCTTTTCTGCTGCGTTGCTGAACAGATTGGCCACCTTTACTAGTAAATCCCAACTGACTCTTTCCTCCCTGGAAATTAGAAACACTACCCGCAGGCGGGGTCGCTCTCTGGCGGTCATCGTCCTGTTGGCCTGCGGTTGTTTTATTATTATCGCTGTAGGTGCGAATCGCAAAGATCCGCTGGCCAATTGCGAAAAAAGCTCTTCAGGAACGGGTGGTTTTTCCCTGATAGCCGAATCTACCCTTCCCATCTATTACGATTTGAACAGTAACGAAGGTCGTAAGGCCCTGTCTCTGGTGAACGATGATCTAAAGGATGTGCAGGTGGTTCCCTTCCGCGTCCGAGCAGGTGATGACGCAAGCTGTTTAAACCTGAACCGTCCTCAGACGCCGCGTATTATCGCGGTACAACCCAGCCAGCTCGCCAGTCGTGGTGCCTTTAGCTTCACTAATGTTCTTGATGATGTTCCCAATTCCGACCCGGCCGGGAATCCTTGGATGTTATTGGAAAAAACCGATGACCAAAACGTCATACCCGCTCTAGCCGACGCCGCCACCATCAAGTGGGCCCTGGGAAAGTCTCTGGGTGATACGCTGCAATTTACCGATGACCACGGACAAAATTTCCAGGTACGTCTGGTCGGCGCCCTGTCCGATTCGATCCTGCAGGGAAGTGTGATAATCAGTGAGAAAGAATTCAACAAAAGATTTCCCTCTCAAGAAGGGTATCAAATGTTTCTGATCGATTGCCCACCCGCCCAAAGCGCCCAGGTTTCTCAATATCTAACCCGCTCCCTGCGCAACTTTGCCTGGCAGTCGCAGCCTAGTGTCCAAAAACTTGCCTCCTTTTTCAATCTGGAAAATACCTATCTGTCCATATTCCAACTTTTAGGTGGTTTGGGCCTGGTTCTGGGTGGTATCGGACTGGGTCTGGTTCTGCTGCGCAATGTCATGGAACGCCGCAGTGAATTTGCTCTGATGCGGGCGCTGGGTTTCGCACCTTCCACATTGCGACAATTAATATTCCGGGAACATTGGACCATACTCGCTTTGGGTCTTTTCGGAGGGGTACTTGCGGCCCTGGTAGCTGTTTGGCCCGCGCTGCGACATGCCGGCACGCAGATACCCTATAGCTCACTATTACTTACCCTTGTAGCTATCGGAATCAATGGTATATTATGGATATGGCTAGCCGCCCGCAGCGCCCTTCGGGGCGAACTGCTGGGGCCCCTGCGAAATGAATAGGTTTGTTTACTATCGCATATTTCGCTTTTAAATTAACGTAAATAAGTCAGTAATACTTACGATGACAAAAAATAATCCGGTAAGATTAATTCCTCTCGCAGCGGCCCTATTGGGTATCATTCTTATAATTATTTGGCAGCTGAGTTGCACATTTGAGGATCTGCCCGAGCGGGTTCCCCATATAGACAAAAGCACCGAGAAGCAACCTCAGGAAAAATTTACGGGTTCACTTAACGGCAAATTGGAGAAGTTCGACGGTAAACCTGACGCCCTTAAAGATTGCTGGCCGCGTTTCCGGGGGAAGAATTTCGACGGTATATATCAAAATGACAATATTGACCTCGCCCGTACCTTCCCCGCCGATGGCCCCAAGATATTGTGGGAGATCCCCCTGGGTGAAGGTCACGCCGGAGCGGTCATTTATGCCGGTCGCGTATATATACTCGATTACGACCGCACCGATCAAAAAGACATGCTGCGCTGCCTGTCCCTGACCGACGGCAAAGATATCTGGCGCTATTCCTATCCGGTCAAAATCAAACGTAACCACGGCATGTCTCGCACCGTGCCCGCGGTTTCAGATAAGTATATAGTTTCCATTGGCCCCAAATGCCAGGTACTCTGCCTGGACGTATTAACAGGTGAATTTCGTTGGGCTCTGGATCTGGTCAAACAATATCAAACCAAAGTCCCCCTCTGGTATGCCGGCCAGTGTCCGCTCATCGATGAGCATAATCGTGCCATAATCGCACCGGCCGGTAAGGATATCATGATGATGGCCGTTGATTGCGACACCGGCAAAACCGCATGGACCACCCCCAACCCACATCATTGGCAAATGACTCACTCGTCCATTATCCCCATGGAATGTGACGGTAAACGCATGTACATTTATTGCGCCAGCGGTGGAGTTGTAGGCGTTTCCGCTGATGACGGCAAGATATTATGGGAAACCACCGACTGGATGATTCGCACTGCTACCGTCCCATCGCCGGTTGTGATCGATCAGCACCGCATATTCTTTTCCGGCGGCTATAACGCCGGCAGTTTAATGTTGCGCGTGTTCAAAGATAAGCAGCGCTACCACACCGAGACTCTTTTCAAACTGGAACCAACCGTTTTCGGCGCTGAGCAGCATACCCCGATTCTGTTTAACAATCACATTTATGGTGTTCGTCAGGAAGATGAGCAAATGGTTTGTTTGGACCTCAGTGGCAATGTTATCTGGAGCAGCGGCACTACTCACCGTTTCGGTGAAGGGCCCGGCAGTGCCCCTTATATGATAGCCAACGGATTGATTTACGCCTTAAACAATGCCGGCCTGCTCCGCCTGATCGAAGCTACTCCGACAAAATACCATCAGTTGGCCCAGGCTCAGGTAATAACCGATGCCCACGATCCCTGGGGACCGATGGCTCTGGCCGACGGAAGATTGATTATCCGGGATTTGACGCGAATGTATTGTCTGGACATCTCAGCGCCTTAAAAGCTAAAGATAGAAATTCGTCATGATTTTGAATATAATTATATGCACCAAAATAAATACAAAAACCCTTATAGCCCCGTAATTATTGATATGAAAAATATGATTGGCAAAATAAGCTTACCGTTGGTTATTTTAGTTATCGTAGTTTTAGCTATAGTCGCCGGCGGAATCGCTGTTTGGCGTCTGGACACAACGGGCAAAACCGGCAGCAAACTGGGGCCGGAATTCAGTTATGACCTGAACAACTATCGAGTCATTGATCCCTGCCTCATTAAGTATCAGGAAGTTAAGCAATTTGCAACCGGACTTAATAACCCCCGGGCCCTTACGGTAGGACAAGTTCCGGAGGAAGCGATTTATATTGCCGGCGACAACCTTATCGTAAAGTACACCCCCGAGGGCAAAATACTCTCCGAAATAAAACTTGCGCAGCCGCCCTATTGTTTGACTTTGAACAGCGAAGGAAAAATCTTTGTCGGTCTGATTGATCATATTCAGGTTTTCTCACCCCAGGGAAAGTTGCTGGCCAAATGGAAATCTCCGGGACCGGACGCCTATCTTACCGCTCTGGCCGTATCGAAAGATTTACTCTTCGCGGCCGATGCCGGCCAGCGCATCATCCACCAATATGACATAACCGGCAAGTTCATCAAAAATATCGGCTCTAAAAACCCCCAGCGTAATATCCCCGGTTTTGTCCTGCCCAGTCCCTATTTTGATATTGCAGTAGCCCCCGACGGTCTCTTGCGGGTGACCAACCCCGGCAGACATCTTATCGAGGCCTACACATTCGACGGTGACCGGGAATTTAGCTGGGGCAAGGCTTCTATGGCCATCGAGGGCTTCTGCGGCTGCTGCAACCCGATCCATTTTGCCCTTATTCCCGACGGTAGTTTTGTGACCAGCGAAAAAGGCATAACCAGAATTAAAGTGTATGATCCGGAAGGTAAGTTTGTCTCGGTCGTAGCCGGACCGGACCAGTTCGTTGAACATGACCGCATCTTCAATGAAACCAGATCTAATCGTGAACTTGGCGGCCTCGATGTCGCCGTTGATAGTAAGTCAAGGATACTGACCCTTGACGCTTGTACGAGCCAGGTCAGAATATTCGCCCCCAAAGACAAACCAAAATAAACCATGAAGACCGAATTATCACAACGTTCCCAACTTAAACCCGATCGTCGAGAGTGTCTGCGCCGAATTGGACGTTCGATTTCCTTGGCTGGCCTGGTAACCCTAAGTGCCATACTATCTCTGCGCAGAGATGACCACACAAACTCTCAAAATTGTTCATATAAGGGACTTTGCAGTAACTGCCGGTCGTTTCCGGATTGTCCACTGCCCCGAGCCTTAAAATTAAAACAAATATTAAACCATGAAAAACCAACCACAAAAATCAAAAATAAGTCGGCGTGAGATGCTTCAGGGCACCGTGCGACAGGCTTGCCTGCTGGGGGTAGGCGCCGCTGGTGGACTCCTGGCCCGCCGTACTCAGGCCGCCCAGACGGTTTGGCAAATCGATCCTTATACCTGTATCGCCTGCGGTAACTGCGCCACTCATTGCGTCTTGGAAGATTCTGCCGTCAAATGTGTACACGCCTTTGCCATGTGCGGCTATTGTGAGCTGTGCACCGGATTTTTTGATCCTGAGCCGCCCGCCCTCAACGAAGGTGCCGAAAATCAGCTTTGCCCTGTCGGTGCCATCCAACGCTCCTCGGTGGGTGATCCATATTTTGAATACAAGATCGTCGAAGACGACTGCATCGGCTGCGGTAAATGCGTCAAAGGTTGTAACGCCTTCGGTAACGGCTCATTGTTCCTCCAGGTGCGTCACGACCGCTGCTTAAACTGCAACGAATGTTCCATCGCCAAATCCTGTCCCTCCGATGCGTTCCGTCGAGTGCCCGCTAATCAACCTTACTTATTAAAGAAAGTTAACCAAACCGAATGATACGGTTTTCTTGTATCGTATTACTACTGCTGATTCTGTTAGGAACCTGTCCTCTTTATGCCACCGAGCGGTTCCCGCCCCCGGATTTTGACAGTGGTTATGAACTGCCCCTGACCACCACACCTCCTCCTCGCGCGCAAATTTATCAATATCTGGATATGGCAGTACTGCTGGTGACGCTGTCGCTGGCTTCGTATCTGGCTCTGAAAAAACGCTCCCGCCGAGGTATTTTCCTGCTGACTCTGTTCTCTCTGATATATTTTGGTTTTTGGCGTAAGGGATGCGTATGTCCTATTGGTGCCATCCAAAATATCACCCTGGCCCTTTTTGATCATAATTACATAATTCCCTTTGCGGTAATCTTCTTTTTCATTCTGCCACTGATATTCACCCTGTTTTTCGGTCGAACTTTCTGCGCCGCCGTCTGCCCCCTGGGTGCCATCCAGGACATCGTATTAATACATCCTATCCAACTACCCTCCTGGCTCACCCATGCCCTGGGTCTGCTGGGTTATATATATCTGGGTTCTGCAGTTCTATTCGCCGCTACCGGCAGCGCCTTTATTATCTGTCAGTACGACCCCTTTGTATCATTCTTCCGCATGTCCGGCAGTTTGGAGATTCTCATACTGGGGTGTAGCTTCCTCTTGATCGGCCTGTTTGTCGGCAGACCCTACTGCCGATTTTTTTGCCCTTATGGTATTATCTTGCGCCTCTTATCCAAATTTTCGCGCTGGCGGGTTACCATCACTCCGGACGATTGCATCCAATGCCGCCTATGTGAAGACACCTGCCCCTTTGGCGCCATCCAAAAGCCCTACCAGGCCCGGCCGCCTGCCTCTTACCACTGGGGCAAAATAAAGTTGCTTATATTACTACTGACATTACCGATACTTATGGCTGTCTTAGGTTTCTTGGGTGCCAAACTGGCCCCCACCTTCTCCCGCATGCACGAACGAGTCCGCCTGGCCAATCAGGTTCAGCTTCTGGAAACGAAGCCCAGCGCAGAAACTACTGACGCTGTTGACGCCTTCAGCGCTTCCGGCGAAACCCGGGCCCATTTATTTGCAGACGTGCATAATATAGAAAATAAATTCTTATGGGGAACCACCTTGCTGGGTGGTTTTATCGGCCTGCTTATCGGCTGCAAACTGATTGGACTAACTCTCAGGCGCAGCCGCACTGACTATCAGGCTGATCGAGGACTATGTCTGGCTTGTGGAAGATGTTTTGAATATTGCCCGCGTGAACACCAGCGCCGAAAATCCATAAATCGACCTTGACATAAAATAAGGAGTTCAAGTTATGAAATCTCCTAATCATATTAACATCGTCAGTCTTATGCTATTAATTATGTTTATCTTTTATTTTAGTAGTTATTGTTTATCTCAAGACATGACGCAAAGTTATTCAGATATCTTAAAAGATGCTGTCCATAAAGCAGGACTATTTCGCGGTGGATACCATCTAGTTGGATTTACTGGTGGCATGGGAAACCTATTGCCAGTTCATTGTCATATCAAAGAGTTGGAGAAAAAAGAAGCAGTACCATTTCTTTTAAACGTTATAAAAAACGGTCCGACTTGGTCAGCAGGTTCACAAATCAGAAGAGTTGAACAGGCTTACCATATTGCAAGATGCTATGCAATTTTATGTCTTGCTTCTACCAAAGATTCCCGGGCATATCCTACTTTAACAGACATTTTGCAAAATGGGATAGATTACGGTGATTCTGAAGTGAATTCAGAGGAATTAGACCTTTTTAGACAAGAATTCGACATTCGTTCTTATGCAGCGTATGGACTAGGTGTTTTTGGGGATTCCAACGCCAGAGATATTCTTGTCGAGGCATTACAATCCGAAAGCTCTCAAGTCAGGATCCAGAGCTTTCTTGCCTTGGCAAGATTGCAGGACATGCGTTCAATTAAGCCTATGATGGATATTGCATCAAACGATTCCGCTATCGACCAATTTACTTTTAACTTTGGCATGAGAGCTATAGCTCAGATAAACTTCCAAGATAAATGTTTCCAAAATTTAGTACAGTTTAATGATTTTCCGGAATTAGGGAAAATCCCAATAGACCAGGATCCTTGGAAAAGATTATGGAAACATTGGTATAAGGTAGGCCGGCAATGGACTAAGCAACAATTTGAAAAAAAGTACGATGATTGGAAAGAAGCAAAAAATAAATCTCCTCTAGCGAGTTCTGCCCTTAGTTTTCAAAAACAGAAACTTCGTTGTCAGCTTGGGATCGCCGCTTTACCACTATTGATTGAAAAGATCAATGCGGGAGAGACAGATTTGATTGATATTGTTTCAGAATTAACCCACGAGGAAATCGAAAGAAATGCAACAAAACAAGAAGTAACGCTTTGGTGGCAAAACAACAAAGAAAAATGGTTGATTTTTGAATACTAATACTTCAGCGATAGTTTTTTCGCAATTTATTAGTTTATGTTGGTTAAATAATGCAACAGGAAAACCAAAAAGACAACATACCTGATTCTAATAACCATAATCAGGTCCATACCCGCTACCAGATCGCTCTGCGCACCGCTGTTGTGGCGGCGGTTTTTTGCGTGATAGTCTGTGTTTTACTCCTGTTGAATCATTTCCGTACCCATTTCACCGGGCCCCTGGAATCCCAGGAACTGATGGGCCTTAAACAAAAGTTGCTCTCTAACCCAGAAGATGAATCTCTCATAGAGCAAATACGATCCCTTGATGTCAGGCTCAGGCAGGAATACTTCCGGCGTCAGCATTATTCCCTCTGGGGCAAATATTTATTGCTGGGCGGGCTGATTGTCTTTTTAATCAGCGGCAAATTGGCGGCCGTTTACAAAAAACAGCCCCCCCACCCCAGCGGGCCCACCTCCGACAATCTTCGCTCAGAGAGAATTTTCCATTTGGCGTTCCGGGCGGTATTGGTGTTGACTGTGCTTATAGCTATAGTTTCCGTATTGAGCATTCTTATCACCAACTATCCCTGCCCCCCATCTGAAGACGTCGTTACTAAGGAACAGATAGTTACCGATATTTGGCCGCGCTTTCGCGGACCCGGCGGCCTGGGAATATCAACCTTTGCAAAAATCCCCACGCAATGGGACGGAAATACCGGTCAAAACATCCGCTGGAAATCCCCCATCCCTCTGCCGGGCAATAATTCACCTATTATCTGGGGCGACAAAATATTTTTAATCGGGGCCAACAAGGTTAAACGTGAGGTTTACTGTTATCACGCCCTTTCCGGTAAGATGTTATGGCAAAAAACAATTCCCAAATTCCCCGGCTCCCCTGCCGAATCACCGGACGTAATGGAAGACACCGGTTACGCCGCCTCCACCACCGCCACCGATGGCCAAAATGTCTATGCCATCTTTCCCAACGGTGATGTAGTTGCCCTGAACTTCCAGGGCGAACTCGTTTGGGCAAAAAGTTTATCCATGCCCGATAGTATGTATGGCTTCGCCACTTCTTTGTTAACCTATCAGGACCTACTCCTGGTAAAATTCGATCAGGCCACCGATGAAGATGACCTGTCAAAATTGCTGGCATTGGAGGGGAAAACCGGCGCTATCCGCTGGCAGGTCAAACGTCCCGTCGGGGCCTCCTGGTCCACTCCGGTAATCATCCACGCAGACAATCCCGACCAGGCCCAGTTAATAACCTGCGCCGCACCCTGGGTAATCTCTTATAAACCTGCCACCGGCGCAGAAATTTGGCGCGCCGACTGTTTGTACGGCGATGTAGCCCCCTCGCCTGTTTTCGGCGATCCTTGTAATCTGGTATATGTCATTAGACCCTCCGAAGAATTGATTGCCCTGCGCACAAGTGGTTCGGGCGACGTAACCAAAACCAACATCGTCTGGCGTGGCGATGAAGGCATACCGGATATCTCCAGCCCTTTATGCACCGGTGACCTGGTCCTTGTAGTTTCCGGCTGCCTAATCACCTGCTACCACAGCTCCGACGGCAAACAGTTATGGCAAAAAGAACTGGATTTGGATTTCAAGGCCTCACCCTCTTTGGTAGGTGAAAACATATATTTGGTAAGCGAAAAAGGTGTCACAGTCATCATAAAAGCTGCTAGTGAATACAGTCAAATTAATCAGTGTCCCCTCGGCGAGAAAGTTCACGCCTCCCCTGCCTTTGCCACCGGCCGGATCTATCTACGCGGCGAAAATAACCTCTACTGTATAGGACAATAAATATATTTTAAGGCTATAACGATAACCAAAATAACTTAAGCAGCAATTAGCAGAAACCGATTGTAAATGTCTAATTTGGATCTATCCTTTGTCGATCAGGCAGTCAACCGACTCGGACGTGAACCCAGCGCGTTGATTCCTCTTCTCCAGGCGATCCAGGAACACTATCGGTATTTGCCCGAACCGGCTCTGCGCCGTCTCTGTGAAATATCCGACATCACTCCCCAAGCCCTTACCGGCGTCTCGACCTTTTATCAGCAATTCCGCCATCGGCCCGTGGGAAAATATATCATTAACGTCTGTCACGGCACCGCCTGTCACGTCAAGGGTGCCGAGTTTATCCATGATAGCCTCCGCCGTTATTTGTCCCTCAAAGGTGACAACGATACCGACCCCGACGGCATATTCACCCTGCAGAAAATTGCATGTCTGGGTTGCTGCACCCTGGCCCCGGCTCTGCAGATCGGTGATGTAACCTACGGACACTTAACGGCTGAACTGATACCATCGGTGCTTCAGGATTTCCTGGAACTCCAAAAACGCAGAGTTAGTGTTTCTTCTTCCAAGCCATCTGTTCCGATTAAAGACAATCTCGGAGAGATTCGCCTGGGTTTGGGTTCTTGTTGCGTCGCCCGCGGTAGCGGCAAACTCTATCAGGCCTTCCAGCAGGCCCTTAGCGACACTCAGGCCCCCGCCATTGTCAAGCGCGTCGGCTGCGTCGGCATGTGTCATCAAACCCCCCTGGCGGAGTTTGTCCTGCCCGGTGGAAAAACGTTTCTCTATGCCCGCGTTGAAGCCCAGGATGCTCAGGCTCTGATCTTACGTCACTTCAAACCACGCAAAATCGCCAGTCGCATCAAAACCAATTTATCCAAGACCTTAGACAAAATACTAACCGATGCTTCCTGGCAGTCTGTTGAGCGTTATTCTCTGGATGTGCGGGACAAACCAGTGGTCGCCTTTTTGGATAAGCAAAAACATATTGCCACCGAAAATTGCGGCCATCTAGATCCGATCGATTTTGAAGAATATCTCTCCACCGGCGGTATCGATGCACTCAAAAAATGTTTGGCTGAATACTCTCCTTTGGATGTTATTGAGCAAATCCGTCTCAGCCGGTTACGCGGTCGGGGCGGCGCCGGCTACCCCACCGCCTCAAAATGGACTGCCGTGCAAGAGGAAAATGACAAGCAGAAATATGTAATCTGCAATGGCGACGAAGGTGACCCCGGCGCCTTTATGGACCGCATGCTGCTCGAATCATATCCCTTCCGCATTATTGAAGGCATGACCATCGCCGCTTATGCGGTCGGCGCCCATCTGGGATACTTTTATATCCGGGCGGAATACCCCCTCGCCCTCAAGAGAATCAGAGAAGCCTTAAAATTATCCTATGAACACAAACTCCTGGGAGAAAACATACTCGGCAGCGGCTTTGACTTTAACATTAATATTATGGAAGGTGCCGGTGCCTTCGTTTGCGGTGAAGAGACCGCTCTACTTGCCTCGATCGAGGGCCGCCGCGGCACACCCCGTCTACGACCCCCCTACCCCGCTCAACGCGGCCTCTGGAATCATTCCACCCTGGTAAACAATGTTGAAACCTATGCCCTGGTTCCCTGGATCATTCGTAATGGTGGAAACACCTTTGCCTCTCTGGGCACTGAAAAAAGCAGCGGCACCAAGGTCTTTGCCCTGGCCGGCAAGGTCGCCCGTGGCGGTCTGATTGAAGTGCCCATGGGTATTTCCCTCCGTGATATCGTGGAAGAAATTGGAGGTGGGATCGGCGATGAAAAAAGTTTTAAGGCGGTTCAGGTCGGCGGCCCATCCGGCGGCTGCGTACCTGCTGAATTGGCTGATGTGCCCGTAGATTACGAAGCCTTGACATCTGCCGGTGCGATTATGGGTTCCGGCGGGCTGGTTGTGCTGGATGAAAGCGATTGTATAGTGGATATCGCTCGATATTTTCTTGAATTCACCCAGAACCAATCCTGCGGTAAATGTACTTTTTGTCGGATCGGTACCCGGCGGATGCTGGATATCCTGGAACGACTCTGCGTAGGTGACGGCCGCGATGGTGATCTGGAAGAATTGGAACAGTTGGCTAAAGCCATTAAAAAGAGTAGTTTATGCGGTCTGGGGCGCACCGCTCCTAATCCGGTTATTTCTACACTGAAACATTTTCGAGAGGAATACGAAGCCCATATCGAAAAACGCTGTCCCGCCGGTCGATGTAAAAAGCTTATAACTTATTCTATAACCGATGATTGCATTGGCTGTACCCTTTGCGCTCAGCATTGCCCGGCAGATGCCATCGAAATGAAACCTTATGAAAAACATGAAATAGATACCGTAAAATGTGTCCGCTGCGGGACTTGCAAAAATATTTGTCCAGAGGATGCAGTAAAAGTGGAGTGACCTTAAAATATGCCTAAACTGACAATAGATAATAAGCCAGTAGAAGTTCCAGATGGGGCGACTATTTTAGATGCCGCCCGCAAGTTAGGACTGGATATTCCAACTCTTTGTTACCGAGATGGATTTGAACCTTCGACATCATGTCTTGTATGTGTTGTTAAAATAAAGGGTAAGGAAAATTTTGTGCCGGCTTGCGCGACGGTGGCGGAAGAGAAAATGCAGGTTGAAAGTGAAACGGAGGAAGTGCTGCAGGCACGGCGGACCGCGCTGGAATTGCTTTTGAGCGATCATCTGGGGGACTGTGTGGGGCCGTGCGAAAGTATTTGTCCGGCGCATATGAATATACCGCTGATGATTCGGCAAATCATTGCCGGCAATATGGTTGCGGCAATAAAGACTGTTAAAAAAGATATACCACTGCCAGCGGTATTGGGGAGGATTTGTCCAGCGCCGTGTGAGAAGGGTTGCAGGAGGAAGGAAAAGGATGAAAGCGTAGCTATTTGTCTTTTAAAGAGATACGTTGCTGATACTGATCTTGTTTCTGGTAATCCATATCTGCCGGAATGCCAAGATGATACAGGGAAACGAGTGGCGATTGTAGGAGCGGGGCCGGCGGGACTTTCTGCGGCGTATTATTTGAGGCAAGCGGGAGTGAAATGTACCATCTACGATGATAACTCTATGGCAGGCGGTATGTTACGGTATGGAGTGCCAGAAGATAAATTGCCACGTGAGGTGCTGGAGGCGGAGATAGAGATAATTAGAAAATTAGGGGCAAATTTGCAACTTAATACGAAGGTCGGTAAAGATGTAAGTTATAAGCAGTTACGTTCAGATTTTGATGCTGTCCTTTTAGCATGTGGGGAGCAAAAAGATAGGATAGATATTGAGGGGCTGGAGGTTGGAAAGAATGGTATATCCATAAATAACAATACTTTACAAACTAATCTGGATGATGTGTTTGCGGCGGGCAGTGTGGTACGTAAGGGGAAAATGGCGGTGCGTGCGGTTGAGCAGGGTAAAAGGGCAGCACATTCAATTTCGCAATTACTTATGGGCAAAGAGGTTACGGGGATTGAATATCCGTTTACGGTACACATGGGAAGATTGCAGGTGGGTGAGATTGTTAAATTTATGGTGTTTGCCAGTACTGAAAAGCGTTTTTCACTGAGTAATGATGGGCCAGATGGACTGACGGATGAGCAGGCGAAGAGGGAGGCGAGCAGGTGTCTTGGGTGTGATTGCAGGAAGTTATCTTCCTGTAAATTAAGATGTTATGCGGATATGTACAAAGTGAAAGCAGGTCGATATAAGGGGATTCGGCGGGGGTTTTTACATAACATAGATCATCCAGAGATAGTATATGAGGAGGGGAAGTGTATCAGCTGCGGGCTATGTGTGCAGATAACGGGGAATGCAAAGGAGAAGCTGGGATTAACCTTTATAGGCAAAGGGTTTAACGTGCGGGTAGCGGTGCCTTTTAATGAGTCTTTAAAAGATGGGTTGGCGGAGACGGCAGGTAAATGTGTAGAGGCGTGTCCGACGGGTGCGCTTTCTTATAGGAAACACGAAGAGTAAAATATTTTTCTAACAAGGAATTTCCCCGGAATATTCTTAAAAGTTCTTATAAAAAGTGGTTATTTTCTTTTGGAAAGCGTTTGACTTTTTATTAAAAGTGATGTATATTTTATATGTTATTAATGGGGGTAGGTAGGGATTCTACGCCTAAGCAAGGTAAAGTAAAATAATTGGTAATTTATGAATTATGATTGGGTCGGACGGTAAAAAATCCTAAGCACTAAATCCTATCCTCCTTCGCTCGCACCGCGAGCTACGGCGGACAAGAATTATAAACAAATTCAAAATCTCAAAATTTGTAATATCAAAACAAGAGAATAAGGATTAAAATCATATTCACGCAAAGGTGCGAAGATCGCGAAATCATTTAAGCTGTTAGAGGTCAAGAGGTATAGTTGCAGGATTGATGTTGGTGTGATTTTTTGTTAATATGCATACAATTGCATTAGCAGAAAAAACAATGTAATAACTTTTTAGTACAATGAAAACAGGTAAACAGACAGTCATTTTCGCGCTTACAGTACTGATTGTATCATACCCGGGCCAGGCGGCTATGCACCGGGCTAACTCAGCCGACGAACTCACTAATATCTGCCGCACGATTAGTCCGGGCGATAGCGTTATCCTTACGGAAGGAACCTACACTGATCAACATTTTATCTTCACAGGCACAGGCACGAAAGAACGACCAATTACACTGCGAGCAGAAACACCGGGCAAGACAATCCTCAACGGTATGTCGAAACTGGCCATAGGAGGAGAATACCTGGTGGTGGATAGTTTGCTGTTTCACGGAGGGCATCTTAAAACCGGATCCATTATCGAGTTTTGCGCTAAGAATTCGACCCTGACACAACATTGTGTACTGCGCAATGCGGCGATCATAGACTACAATCCTCAGAAGATCGATACGCGTTACTTCTGGGTCACGCTCTGTGGAACCGGTAATATCGTCGAGTACTGTCATTTTTCGGGCCAAACCCATTCCGGGGTAACGGTGTGCGTCGTGCTCGGCGACGGAGGCTCAGCCGGTCACATCATCCGCCGTAATTACTTCGGCAACCGCCCTCAAGGAAATGAGAACGGCTTCGAGACCATCCGCATCGGCACCAGCACACGGAGCATGACCAAGGGGCGATGCATCGTAACAGAGAACCTCTTTGAGAAATGCAACGGCGAGGTGGAGATCATATCCAACAAGTCGTGCGAAAACGTGTATACGCGTAACACCTTCCTTTGTTCGGCCGGTTGTTTGACACTGCGACACGGCAACGGCTGCAAGGTGGAAGGTAATATCTTCATAGGAGGCGATGCAGTAAATGTCGGGGGCGTGCGTGTCATCGGCGAAGGCCACCAAGTCTCGGGCAACTACTTTTCTGGAACAAAGGGGCGGGCGGAGGGCGCCATTTCACTGAAGGCAGGTATTCCCGACTCTCCCCTGTGGGGTTTTTTCCAAGTGAAGGACTGTGTGGTCGACAACAATACTTTTGTCGACAATCCCGGCCCGCTCTTTGCACTCGATGCGGGCTACGGCACGAAAGGCTGCAAACTCCTTCCCAAGGACGTTATAATCTCGAACAATCTAATGGTAGTAGCCAAAGGAGCCGAACCGATAATCGTGCACACTAACACACCAACCGGTATTGTGTGGAAAAAAAATGTAGTCGTGGGTCTTGAGCTCGGCAGCGCTGAGACCTCGGGATTGGAGCTTGCGCCGACGGTACCTGAATCATGGAAGAAGCGCCTGAGCCCCCAACCACTAAAAAGAACGGATGTTGGACCCGGATGGATGCGATGATTCAGGTAGGTTGAGACTATTGAGGAAAGGAAATAATGATGTCCAATGCAGGGGAAAAAATTTACATGGGTCTGATTATAAGGGCGGGGTTGGTGATGTCATTGGTTGTGGTGGGGTGTGAGACGAGAGGCCGGGCAGGGGATGAAACCATAGGAAAAGCTAAGGAGAAAATCGAGAAGTCAACAACTATAGAAGTGGCTTATACATATAAAACCATCAACCAAAAGGATCTGAAGATCTATTTCAATTTTCCGAGGGACTGGAAGGCAAGTGACAAGCGGCCGGTGATTATATTCTTCTTCGGGGGAGGGTGGACCTGGGGAACTGTGGATCATTTTAAATTTCAGGCGGAATACCTGGCCAGCCGCGGGATAGTCGCGGGTCGGGCGGACTATCGGGTTAAGAGCAGAGACAAGGTTACGCCCAAGGAATGCGTTGAAGATGCGCGCAGTGCGGTACGATGGGTGCGCAAAAATGCGGTGCGGCTGGGGGTTGATCCTAAGAAACTGATTGCGGCGGGAGGGTCGGCCGGGGGGCATCTGGCGGCGTGTACGATGATTAAAGAGAGCGTGGAGGCAGAGGGCGACGATTTGTCGATTTCGACGATTCCCCAGGCTATGGTGCTATTCAATCCCGCTCTTAACTTCGACATGTGGATCAAACTACTCGGCGACAACAAACACCTCGCGCACAAGATATCGCCATTGGCACACCTTAAGAAGAATTCTCCGCCGGCGCTGATTATGTTCGGGACAAATGATCGATTGAAAGTTCAAGCTGATGAATATTGGAAGAAGGCGGCGGAACTGGGGGTGCGGGCGGATAAGTATTTAGCCGAAGGGCAAGTACACGCTTTCTTTAATAAGTCGCCGTGGCTGGAGCGGACGCTGATTGAAGCGGATAAGTTTCTGGTATCGCTGGGATATTTACAAGGAGCGCCAACGATGAAGGTGCCGGAGTCAAAAGAAGAGTATAGATCATCTCCAACGAGGTGAGGAAAATAGAAATACGTAATACGTAATACGCAATGCGTAATGGAGAGGAACGGCCAAGATGGCCAGGGCACATACACAAACAAATCCTAACACTAAATCCGAAATGCTAAACAAATTCAAAATTCGAATGATCAAAATCTAAAACAAAGAAGAATAGCATGGGCTGAAGCCCATCCTACGTTTCTATGCTAGCTGTAAATTCAATCCGTCTTCGCCATCCGCCTTCCCCTACAGCTACGGCGTGACATGGGCTACGCCGTGATAAGAGGGTCAAAACAGAAGAGATAACGAATAAGAACAACACATGTTTCTTTCGTTATCAATTTATCTCGATTGTTGGTGCGAATTCGGGGGATCTTTGGTAAGCTGCATTAAGGCGTGTAAGGTGGGGGCCATCCAGCGTTTATCCCAGCGGTGAGGGATGTTTAATTGGTCGTTGTAGATGTGCTTGATGCCATTTTCAAGAAGAAGCTTGTGCATAGCGGTGGTATGGCTGTCGCCGGTGGGAGTGGGAATAGATTTGCCCCAATCCTTTTCGCCAGAGAGGACCAGGCGAGTGGTTTTGGTAAAAAATCGCTTCTTCTTAGGAACGAGCAAGTCGGGGCGAAATTTATTAAGCTGGTCTAAGGTGCCAAAGACAGGTTTCATTTTGAAATAGAATTTATCCAGGAACATGGGGGCGTCCCAGGAGGCGGCATAGCCGAAAAAGTCGGTGTAGGTAAGGATGAGACTGAAGGCGCCGAAGCCGCTCTTACTAAAGCCAAAGAGAAGCCTGCCCTTAGAGGCCGCCAAGGTGGAATAGTGTTTTTCGATGAAAGGGACGACGAAGTCTTTAAGGTAACTTGCCTGGCGAGTATGGAGATCGGTGGCGTGGTCGGCGTACCAAGGCTCTTTCTCAAAGCCCATCTGGACAATAATGATATCATAAATATTATGGGCGTTCATCTTACGAAGTACGCCAAGGGCGAAACCGTACTTTTTATCGAATCCCTTTTCAACGGGTAGTACATACAGGACGCGGTATTGTTTATCATCTTGATAATCGTCGGGGAGTAAGACACGAATTTCCTGGGTGCCGTTTTGGTATTCGGTTTCGACGAGATGGGTCTTGATCCGGTCGGCTAAGGTGAATGAATATAAAAATTGGGTTACAAGGGCAAAACATACGAAGACTAAATTGAATATATATTTACGCATGGCAGAAGGTATTTTATCAGAAATTGAGTTTTTTGCAATATGAAGACAGTTCAACAGGTTAGCATAAATGCAATTTGCATTATTTAACAAGTTACATATAATCATAATACTGCACAACTCGTCATTTTTACAATAATCACGTAAGTTTCATTTGTTAATCTTACTAAGACGAAAGGAGACAAGAAATGAGCAATATTGACTGGAATAGCGTAATCAACTATCTTCTCAAGTCTGTGCTGCCGGCGGTGCTGGTGCTGATTGTCGCCTGTGTGGTGATCGCGGTGGTGAAACGAGCGCTAAAGAGCATTTTGACCAACAAGAAAGTGGATGAGTCGGTTATCTCGGGGATTATCCTTTTAGTTCGCTGGTGCATGTGGATAACGGCGCTTTTGGCAGCGGTGACCATTCTGAAAATCGGGGTAGGTTCGCTGTGGACTTTTTTGTCGGCGGTGCTGGCCATGGCCGCTATCGGCTTTTTTGCCGGCTGGAGTCTGATAAGTTCCAGTCTGGCTATGCTGATTATTGTAATCTGGCGTCCCTACAAGGTAGGTGATATGATTGAACTGGTACCGGACGGTATCAGTGGGCATCTCACTCAGATCAACGTTATGTTCTGTAAAATCACCGAAGAAAACGGAAACGCCGTTCTGGTGCCAAATTCGCAAATGCTTCAAAAAGTTGTTCGTCGTATTTTGGCAAAGGCTTAGAAAAGGCAGTCAGGTACGAAAGCAAAAAACAGGTGCAAGTCGGCATTCTTAAAAGAGTTTGGACATGTTGACTTCATCGGAGGCGGAATCGTCTTGGATGCTAAGAATCGAGTCGTCAATCTTTTCGGTGAGGCTGCCGGCGGTGCTATACATGGTGAGGATGTTTTCCAGGGGGGAGCCGACCTGGACGGCGTGGGAGGGGCCCAAAAATAGGCCGCCGGTGGGGAATAAATCGAGGCGGCGCTGAACTTCGCGGTGGACGTCGCTGGCAGTGCCCCAGGCGAGGGTGGTCTGGACGCAGAGTGAGCCGCAAAAGGTGAGCCGTGAGCCGAAGTTTTTCTGCAGGTTGGCGATGTCCATTTCGGGAGTGGTGGGCTGGACAACATCATAGACGTCGAGGCCGATTTCGATGAGACGGGGCAGGAACTGAAAAACACAGCCGCACATGTGCATCATGGTGCGGGCGCCGTAGCTGTGGACCATAGAGAAATATTTTTCAAATTTGGGGGCGAAGTGTTTTTCAAAAATGGCGGGGCTGATCATCGGGCCGTTTTGATTTCCCAGGTCTTCGCCGGTATGGGTAAAATCGATCAGGCCTTCGGCGGCCTGGAGCATGCGTTCGTGCATTTCATAATAAAATTTGAAGCGAGCAGCCATGATCTCAAGATAAACAGGGTTGTCATCTGCCAGGTCCATGAGCACCTGCTCGGTGCCGCGGGCACGGGCAATGCTATTAATAAAATCCATATCGCCGGCGGTGCCGCAACAAACGGTGAAACCGCGCTGATGGAGATTTTGGGCCTGTTTTTTGATGGTGGAATAATCGAAGCGGTCGGCGGTAGGGAAAAGTGAACGGTCGAGCTTGTCCAAAGTCATGATTCCGGCGAAGGGTTGATAGGAAGATTCCAGATATTTACCGCCTTCGAACTGGGCGTATTTGTAGCGTTCGCCAAAGTAACCTTCGATACTGCCGTCGGGGAATTTTCTCAGCTCCGGACCAATATAAA
>Ga0272441_10005332_pt1 | contig 22469 bp, 16 predicted proteins | sample SSMProp6N_FD_193582 | JGI IMG/M metagenome (GOLD analysis project Ga0272441, IMG submission 193582) | Marine sediment archaeal communities from Little Sippewissett salt marsh, Falmouth, MA, United States - SSM-Prop-6N | ecosystem: Environmental > Aquatic > Marine > Wetlands > Sediment ... | reverse complement strand
ATCGAATATCATGTGATCGAAGATAATTGCACCGGATGCACGATGTGCGCGAATGTCTGCCCGACCGGGGCCGCGAGCGGGGAACCGAAACAGGTTCACGCCATCGACCCCGTGCTCTGCATCAAGTGCGATGAATGCTATAAAGCATGCAGGTTTAACGCGATCGGACGTTAATCCCGCATTGTAATGAACGTAAAATGCCGGAACAGATAGAAATAACGATCAACGGCAGCAAGGTTAAAGCGACAAATCGCGAACCGCTCATCGATGTCTGCGAGCGGGAATTTATCTATATTCCCACGCTTTGTCATCACGCGAGGCTGGAACCCTACGGCGTATGCCGTGTCTGCCTCGTGAAGGTGTCGTGGGGTAAAAAATCGAAGTTCGTCACCGCGTGCAATTATCCAGTCGAAGACGGTGACGTGATCGACACAGAGAGCGAGGAAGTTGTCAAACTCCGAAAGCTCTCGATCGAAGCGCTTCTCGGGAGATGTCCGAACGAGAAGGGCGTAATTGATTTCGCTGAAAAACATGGTGTCACATCATCCCGATTTCCACCGATGGAACCGGGCGGAGATGACTGCATCCTTTGCGGCCTCTGTGTGAGGGTATGCGACGAAGTGGTCGGCGCGAAGGCACTCGGATTCATGAGTCGCGGGCCGGAACGCGAAGTATCCACACCCTTCATGGAAAATCCGGAAGCGTGCATCGGATGCGGCGCATGTTCTGCAGTGTGCCCGACGACTGCAATGAAGATGGAGAAGCAGAAAACCGGGACGCTTCTCGAGAATCACGGCGACATTCGTCCGTGCCGCTACGCACTGATGGGACTTTTCCCCGGTGGAATCTGCGCGAACAGCTACCGCTGCCACACGTGCGATATCGATCAGAAATTCCGCGAGCTTGCATACATGGCGGGTGTCGAGCATCCGATTTTCATCGCGAAGCCCGAAGAACCCGACGGGGGTGAGGCTGCATGACAGTTAACGACAGCAACACCCTGAACATCCACATCGTCGGACGCGACCTTGAGTTCCACCCGGTAAAGGAATCCCCCTGCCGACGGGCATGTCCCGCGGGAATCGATGTTAAACGCTACGTCGGACAGATCGCGGGCGGTGATTTCGCGGGCGCACTCGCCACAATCCGAAAGCATATGCCATTCCCGTCCGCCTGCGGACGGATCTGCATCCACCCGTGCGAGAACGAATGCGCACGAGGCGATATCGACAAACCGATCGCCATTATGCACCTGAAACGCTTCGTACTTGAGTACGAGCTTCGGAGCGGAAACGGTCAGCCACTACCAGAATGCGCTGAATCGACCGGAAAAAAGATCGCCATCATCGGTTCCGGTCCCGCCGGACTCACCGCGGCGCAGGACCTTGCGTTATCCGGTCATTCGGTTACGGTCTTCGAGAAGGACTCAACTCCCGGCGGAAACCTGACAAACGCAATACCTGAGTTCGAGCTTCCGAACAATTCCGTCGCGCATGACATCGACAGGATCACCGGACTCGGTGTAAAGATTGTGTGCGACCATCCGGTCGATCCGGAAAATGGCATCGGCACTTTGCTGGGCGAAGGTTACGACTGCGTTCTTATAGCGTCAGGCGCGAGCAATCGATGGTCCGGCTTCTCCGGAAAGAGCTGGATCGAAGGCGGGGACACCGGGATCACCGGCACGCTTGAGTTCATGCGGAAATTCAGTGCCGGACCGTCTGAAGATGAAGACAACCCGGGACGTGTCGTGGTTCTCGGATGGGGTGTACAGGCTCTCGGATGCGCGAGGACCGCCGTACGCCTTGGCTGCTCGGTAAAATGGATCGTCCCGGTTCTGAAAAATACACTACAGCCCGATCCGGAACGAGTTAAACTCGCCGAGGAGGAAGGCGTCGAGATACTCGAACTCACAAGGCCGCTTTCGATAATAAAATTCGGCGATAAGATAACCGGAATAAATGTTACCGGTCTGGAAGCGGATGAGATCGATCATGCCAACCGCATGTCATACGGGATTGCCCCCGGTACCGAGCGCGTGATCGAATGCGACACCATTATCGATGCCGCCTACTTTTCATCCGAAACATCCTGGCCGGGATTTTCGGATGGCCCGTGGAACGCGATAAGCGTCGACCGTGACACGATGACGACGTCCCGCCCCGGGATCTTCGCGGCGGGCGACATCGTAAGCGGCGCGAAATCGGTCGTGGAAGCCGTATCGGCCGGACACCGTGCGGCTGCCGGAATCAACAGGTATCTTTCCGGCGAGATCGCCGATATCGGAAGCATGTCCCGTCCGATAAAGGTATCCGGCTGGGAACTCGACGATCCATCCCGAACTCCATCTGAAGTACTTAGACCGAAAGCAAGACCGGTTGATGAACGCGCGAAGGATTTCGACGAAGCGGTTGAATCATTCTCTGTATGGGAAGCAACGCATGAGGCGCGTCGATGCCTTCTCTGCGGCCCCTGCGAGGAATGCAGTGTCTGCCTTTCCAATTGCTACAGAAAACGGGGAACCGCCATCGACGAATCAGGAAATTCAGTCCTGATAAGAATGCCGCTTGGTGTCGCGAGGGGGATAAGAGAAGAGACGATCGTCGGCAAGCCCGATGACATAAACCTCTTTACCGCGGTAGTAGATCCCGAGCGATGTCGCGGATGCGGTGTCTGCGAGAATGTGTGCGAGTACCATGCGCCCAGAATCGCGCCCGACTCCAAGTACGGACTCGTATCGAGCATAGATATTCTCGCCTGCAAGGGATGCGGGACATGCATCAGCATGTGCCCGTCGGGTGCGATCGACCAGGGTGTCAGTTCGCTTCACCAGGTGGACAGAAAGATCAGGGGAGGCAAACGATGAGTGCAGTTGATTCGACAACCTCCCGCGTTCTGGTATTTTACTGCACGAGGCAGAAGCCATCCGATCACCCCGGATTCCGGGAACTTGTGATTGGAGAAAGCGACTCGGTCGAGATCGAGGTGCCATGCTCAGGACGGGTCGGTACGGGCGAAATCATGCGGGGACTTGCCGAGGGATACGATCGCGTGATCGTTCTGAGCTGCGGTGTGAAGTCGTGCGTTCACAGATTCGGGTGTCCCGAGGCGAAAAAAGCCATGGAGAAGGCCCGTAAACTCGCTCAAACTGCCGGGCTTGATCCAAAACGGATATTTTTTTACGAAGCTGATAACCCGGATGGTTCCGGTGAATGATAAGTGAAATAAGTGCCTGACAAAAAGCGACATAGCCTTCATGATCTTCCGGGCCAGTGCGGATTTGTTTCCGGCGGCCTCGAACCGAACGATTCTGTCTGCCCGGTCACAAGGTATCGACCAGAGTTCGTTCCGTCGCGACTGATCGACGAGGCGATGTCGGGATGGTTCCCAACCCTTATACGCCACTGCATCGGCTGCGAACTCTGTTCGCCTGACATGGAACACAGTTTCGCGAATTGCGCGGATAAACTTCTTCTTCAGGGCGGCGTACGCGAGGACTACATGCCGAGAGCATTCTCGGGTGCACTCGACGCTATCGTTTCTATCCAGCTCAGAAACGAGGGTTCCCAGAACAGGCTTGGCTGGATCGGTGAAGGATTAAAAATCAAGGCCCCGGACCATGAGGGCAAGGTCGCGTTATTTGTCGGTAACACCCCGTATCTCGACAGTCTGCTCGGTGACGAGATCGGTTATTACCCGACAGATGAATCGAACGCGGCCATCGAGCTTCTCAACTCGGTTGGAGTCGAGCCGGTGGTCCTTCCCGATGAGGTCGACTGCGGTCGCGACAGGCTTCACGCGGGCGACCGTGCAGCTTTCATCGCGCTGGGCACCCGTAACCGTGATCTCCTTCGCGAACGTGGCGTAAAAACCATCGTCACCACTTGCGATGACGTCCGCTACACGCTCGGTACGCGCTACCCGGGCAGAATTCCGGACTGGGACTTCGAAGTTGTCAGGCTTGCCGATTTCCTCGTTTCCCGCGGAGGAAAACTCGCGTTCATGCCGACCCGCGAGACTGTCGCGATACAACCCCCGGATATCTACAGCGATCCCGGTGGCAATGACGCCGTTCGCGAGCTTCTCAAGCGAATTCCGGAACTGATCGTGAAGACTATGGCACCGGGAATGCCATCGACTTTCGGAAGCTGGAACCAGTTCGACAGCTACTCCAAGCTTCTGGAAACCGATTATCTAAGGGCCGCGGAAGCCACGTCAGCTCCGACTTTGCTCGTGTCCGGGACAACGATGCTTGTGCGGCTTCTGGAAGGGCGCCGTCCCGGTTCATGGGAAGAGACATCGATAAAAATAAAAGGCTTTTACAGGTTCCTCTCCGAACGCCATACTGTCGCCGAGGAATTTGCCGGGGCCTGAAATAATACTGATTAAAGTGACTGCAAAGTATCGCATAGAATCCCATCCCGTCCTCGACGTCCCGAAGCGTCGCGAGGTTCCGTTCTATTTCAACGATGAGCCGATGACCGCGTACGAGGGCGAGGTGATCTCATCCGCTCTTTTCGCGCATGGAATTCACATCTTCGGGCATCATGAAAAAGATGGTGGCCCACAGGGAATTTTCTGCGCCAACGGCCAGTGCTCCCAGTGCCTTGTCCTCGCAAATGACAAGCCGGTCAAGGCCTGCATGACGATGGTTAAAAAGGGAATGCGGGTCAGGAGTCTCGAGGGACTTCCGCATCTTCCATCCGATGATAAGCTCGAACCGATGCACGATGTCGAAACCGTGCATGTAAAAGTCCTTATCATTGGTGGTGGACCATCCGGCCTATCAGCGGGAATCGAGCTTGGCCAGCGTGGGGTAGATACGATTCTCATCGACGACAAGCATGAGCTTGGCGGGAAACTCACCCTCCAGACGCATGGTTTCTTTGGCTCTGTCGCCGACTGCTGGGCCGGTACCCGCGGAACCGAGATCGCGAAAATTCTCACCGAACAGCTTGCCGAAAATAAATCGGTTGATGTCTGGCTCGATGCATCCGCGGTCGGCGTTTTCAAGGATAAAAAAGTTGGCGTGGTTCGTGACGGGAAGTACGTTTTGATCGAGCCTGAAAATATCCTCATCGCGACCGGTGCGCGTGAGAAGAACCTCGCGTTCCCCGGATGCGACCTTCCGGGCGTTTACGGCGCCGGAGCGTTTCAGACAATCGTCAACAGGGACCTCATCCGTCCCACAGAACGGCTTTTCATCGTCGGTGGCGGAAACGTCGGACTCATCGGTGGCTATCACGCGATTCAGGCCGGGATCGAAGTGGTCGGACTTGTCGAAGCCCTTCCGAAATGCGGCGGTTACAAGGTCCACCTCGACAAACTCATGCGACTTGGCGTTCCGGTCAATGTTAGCCACACCGTACTGAGAGTCGATGGCGACGAGCACGTAAAGAGCGTGACCATCGCCGCGATCGACGACAAGTGGCAGCCGATTTCCGGAACCGAAAAGACTTACGAAGTCGACACCGTGCTTATCGCCGTCGGACTGTCGCCGGTCGATGAGCTTTACCACAAAGCTAAGAATTACGAGATACCGGTATGGGCTGCGGGTGATGCAGAGGAGATCGCGGAAGCGTCCGCGGCCATCTTCTCCGGTAAAATCGCCGGACGAAGAATCCTCCAGGCACTCGGATACGAAACCGATATCCCGCAGGAGTGGCACACGACCGGTGAAATCCTCAGGAGCAAGCCCGGTCCGCAGACTGAATTTACGGTGCCGTCAAATCGCGGAGCAGTCTACCCGATCATCCGATGCACCGAGGAAATTCCCTGCAATCCGTGCACCGAGGCTTGTCCGCTTCATCATATCGAAATGGCGAGCGGGAACATACTGAAGCAGCCCGGATTCGAGGGCGCGTGCCTTGGATGCGGGCAGTGCGTGGCGGCATGTCCCGGACTCGCGATCGTCCTCGTCGACGAAAACGCGGACCCGTCCCACAAAACCGCTCTTGTAACGGTTCCGTGGGAAATCACGAGCGTTAAGATCCATCCGGGTACCGTTGTCGATACGGTCGGGTTCGAAGCTGAAAAAATCGGCACGGGTGTTGTGAAGGCGATCCGTAAAAGTCCGCAGCACAACAAGCGTCAGTTGATAATGCTTCAGGTGCCTTTCGATCACCGTCACCTTGTCGCGGGTTTCCGTCTCCAGGAGGAGATCGAGGAGACTCGACGATACGAGGTTCCGCTCGAGGACGACACGATTGTCTGCAGGTGCGAAAGAGTTACGAAAAGAGAAATTGTCGAACAGATACGTCTCGGTGTCCGTGACATGAACCAGCTCAAAGCGACCATACGATGCGGTATGGGCGCATGCGGCGGCAAAACCTGTCGCGAACTCATCCTGAGGATCTTCCGCGAGGAGGGCGTTGACCTATCCGAGGTCACGCAGTTCACCGAGCGTCCGTTTGTCGAGGAAGTACCGCTGTCCGCGTTCGCGGGGCAGAAGAAATAAAGTACGATCGAGATGAGTAACACTTACGATGCCATAGTTATCGGAGCCGGAAGCGTGGGACTGCCCACAGCGCTTTTCCTCGCGGAGGAAGGACTTATAGTACTCTGCATCGAGGAGCTTCCGTCGACCGGACAGGGCCAGAACAAGGCCGCGATCGGCGGTGTGCGCGCGACCCACTCCGATCCCGCGAAGATCGGCATCTGCCTGAGGTCGCTCGAACTTTTCTCCACGTGGGAGGAATCGTACGGCGATCACATCAAGTGGAAGATGGGCGGATACTGCTTCCCGGTCTATGGCGAACGTGAGGAAACGATCCTTAAAAGCCTTCTCGAAATCCAGAAGGCCTCCAACCTGGAGATCGACTGGGTCGATCCCGACCGCATAAGCGAACTCGTGCCCGGCATCCAGCCCGACGGCCTTCGCGGCGGCACGTTCTCGCCGAAGGACGGACAGGTGTCGCCACTGGAGTACTCCGCGTCCTGTCATAAACGTGCGGTCGAGAAGGGTGTCGAGTTCCGGTTCAACGAGCAGGTTATCGGGATCGATCTCGGCCCCGGCGACAAGGTGGAGAGGGTCCGGACCGACCGCGATGTCTACTCCGCCCCGATAATCGTCAACGCGACCGGCGCGCACGCGAAGCAGATCGGCGAGCTGACCGGGCTTTTCATCCCGGTTACACCCGACAGCCACGAGGCCGGAATCACCGCCGCGGTCGAGCAGTTCCTCGACCCGCTCGTCGTCGATATCCGTCCGGGACGCGACGGCAAGACCGCGAACTTCTATTTCGGGCAGGGATCGACCGGGCAGATAATCTTCTGCTACACGCCGTCGAGGCTGTTCGTCGGCACCGATCGCGACGAGACGAGCGAGTTCATGCCGGTTATCGCGAAGAGGATGATCGAGCTTGTACCGAGGTTTAAAAACCTCCTGATCCGTCGCGTGTGGCGCGGGCTGTACCCGATGACCCCCGACGGTGTCGCGATTGTCGATAAGGTGGAGGAACAGCCGGGCATGTACCTCGCGGTCGGAATGTGCGGGCAGGGATTCATGATGGGACCGGGCGTCGCGAAAAATCTCGTGAAACTCATCCTCACGGGCGAGCCGGAGCTGCCGGGCGATGTGTTCGGCGCGCTTTCGTTCAGGCGCGACTTCGGTTCGAAGGTGGAAGCCCTGAAGTAGACAATTTGAGTGGAGTCGCAGGCAGCTATACCCGCGATACGGCAGGCAGCGATGCCTGCGTTACGATTGGTCGTGCATGCGTCGTGCGTGAAGAAATCCACGCATGGGCCATGCGTGGTACGGCCCATGCATGAGCCATGCATGGTACTTAAGAGTGGGAAAATAGCATGATTGTGGCACCCTTAAGTGCTGCTTCAGCACTTAGGAGTGATTGTTGATATGTAAAACACCCCTAAGAGTCTAAGAGCCTCTTAGGGGTGCCACAAATGTTCCGAGTATCGAATTACAAGCTTTCTGCAAATTTCCGTGGCACCCTTAAGTGCTGCTTCAGCACTTAGGGGTGATTACAACTGCAAAATTCGGGTGGCGGTGACAAGCTGAGGACGACCGTAAGGTCGTACGTGCTTGTCGCCGATGTTAATTCCCGTATTTTATAAAAAAGGAAATTACCTTCTGATCTGCCTTAACTTAGCGAATTATCCCTGCAACGGCTTTCCGTCGACGTCCTTCGGGATATCCACGTCAAGCTCGCGCATGATCGTCGGCGCGAGGTCCATGATCGACGGTTCGGTCCCGTTTCGCAGCGCCGGGTACTCGGTCGATGTAAGAAGCACGCCGCTCGCGTAGTCGGAATTGATCGAGCAGTGATCCGCCGACCACTTCTTCTTATTGTCCTCGATAACCTCTTCCGGAAATCCGCCCAGCGCGGTCTGCCAGCTCACCCGGTAGCCGATCTCGAACCCGACGACAAGGTCGCCGGCCTCGGGCACCCTCGGTCCGCTGAAAATGTGGTCCGCCTTGTGCATCACGCTCACGATCGGCTTCCCGGTCATCGGATCGACAAGCTTCATGAACTTCTCTTTTATCTCGTCGCGAAGCTGCTCGTACTCCCGACCGGGGTTCACTATCCCCTGCCCCTCGCGACCCTTAAGGTTGATGTAAATCTTCCCAAGCCCGAGCGAGTACGCCTTCGACTTGCTCCAGTCGACACCGGGGAAGAAAGTCCCGCCATGCTGGAGGTCCTTCATTGAAAGATCGCCACGGCACGCGTCGGGATCGGCGACGAGAAATCCCTCGTTCCTCAGCCACGTGTTGATGTTGACCGCGCGACGGAACGAGTTGAAGCCGTGATCGCTCATCACCATGAACGTGTCGCGCTCGTCGAGACGCTTCGCGACATTACCTACCACCTCGTCGAAACGCTCGTATGTGCGGTAGATCGTGTCTCCGAACTCGCGGTTGAGAACCTCGTCGAACGCGGGATGATTCGGGTCGATAAACCTCCAGAACATGTGCTGGTTACGGTCGGTCGCCTCGAACACCGCGATCACGAAATCGTCGGCGTTCTCCTCGATCGTCCCGATCACCATGTCCTCAAGCTGCGACGTGAAATCCTCGGCTTCCTCCAGAAATCCACCCTCGTCGATCCTTCCCTCGTTGAGTCCCCACGTGTCCTCCATCCAGCCGAGAGTGCAGAAATTCCCGTACTGCCCGGCAAGCTCCTTCGACCATCCACCCGGCTGCGTCACCGGGTAGAAAGAATCGGCGGGATCCATCGATATCGCGCTCAGGTAGAGCTTCAGTGGTTCAATAGAGTGAAGGAAAAACCGCATTATCCCCTTGGGTTTGACCGTTATCGGGCCGAGTGACACTTCAAAATAAATCGGAACCCATCCGCTCCACTCGCCCGGCGCGATACGCAGGGTGTTATCCTGCCACTCAAGGTTCGCGCGACCATCCTGGACGCGAATCTTCAATGGCACCGTACTGTTCGCACGTTTCGGTCCGGTCATATCGGTGTTGTAGGAGCCGTCCTCGCTTCGTTCGAGAGGTAACTCGACTCCCCCGAACTCTGTGTCGGCTTCGCTTCCGCCTTCAAGGTAGAGAACCGACGTACCCCACGTTCCCCTGAGGTCCGGAACACCGAGTCCCGACAGCATACGCCCGTTAAATTTTTCGGGCGGGAAAGTAACGGGCACGCGCATGACGGTCGACCGAAGACCGGCATCGCTAAGGACTTTCCAGACGCTTGTACCGGTACGGTTGCAAATCGGCTCGGGCTTTCCGAGTTTCTTCTGCTTAACACTGACAGGGGCGACGGAAGGGGTATAGTTCTGTGGATTCCTGTGAAGGAAATCGAAAATTCCGTGCTTGCCGGGATTCATTCCGGTCGCGAACGACGACCATGCCACCGGGCTTTCCGCCGGTATGGTCGTCTTCATCCTCGAATAGGCGCCGCGTTCGAGTAGAGTCTTCATGTTGGGCATCTTGCCCTCTTTCAGAAGTTTCTCTAATATGCGCGGGTCCATCCCGTCCGAACCGAGGACAATAACGCGACGCTTTGGGCGTCGTGTTCCTGTAACCAGTGTTTTAAGCTTCTCGAAAAATCCCATGACCTGACAGACTCGATTTCTCCGGACAATACTACGCCAATCTTCAATGCGTTTCAAACAGGCGGGTTGAAAATCCGGCTAATTTATTTTCCAGCGGATACATAATCTGTGGCGCACAAAAAAAGCAGGCCACTAACCCGTCAACTGGTCGACACCAAATCGCCCTTCAGAGCCGGTGACCCGCGCAAACACTATGTATCAACGCACTAATTTATACCATTTTTACGGTATCCCAACAACCAGACCGCACAAGTGGAACACCACCATTAGTATCGATGCAGGTTACCCTCCCATACCTTTAAATCTGCATATTCGGGCTCGTTTTCTTCGGCTTCCCTCACGATAAAAGCAAGCGGAACTGCCCTCGGCGATCCCACCGCTCCAAGCCTTTCCATCCACAGTCCCGACGATCCCCCGGAGTCGCACATGACGGCTTCACGCACATTGCATTCCGCGAGAACATCGGCAAGTTCCGATACATTAAGGCTCGCGCCACGGGTCACAGCGAAGAAAACCTCGCCGTTCCATGTAAGCCCGATGACGCTTCTCTGCGCCCTTCCCGTAATGTCACTACCGTAATCGGTTTCGTCGGAATAATCCCTCAGATGCCCGTCGTGAACAAACCACGGTCCGAGCGTGACAATCCAGTCCATCGACTCCCAGCCGTCCGGAAGGTCGTACGCGTACAGCGCTGTCTGCATGTCCGGCTGATATCTTTCCATTTTTTCAGTCGCACTTCCCCTGAAAGCAAGCGCGTAGCCGTTGTCCGGAATATCGACCGACCCGGTTGTGTCAGAATCCAGGATCAGCCCGTCCCATTCCGGTTCCTGCCTTGTCCGGCCAATGGTAATTACATCACTTGTATCCTCAACATCGATACCCTCGACCGATATCGCCGGACATCCGATGGAATCTCCCCACAGGTTGTTATAAAGGGTGACCGAATTCGCCCCGGCCGAGCAGTTGATACCCCACAGCCAGATAGGTTCGAACATTATGTCAGATGATACAAACGCGCGGGGATGCGCTACTTCAATCAGGAACTCGCCATCCTCACTGATCCCGACCATCGGGCGATCGAGGTTCCCAAGCTGTTCGATTCGCCCTTCCATCACGGTAAATCCAAGCGGATATGTCTTTCCGCCGGATGATCCGAAATATGGGCCATTTATGGCTGCAATGGCTCCTTCGCGCTGCCCGATTGAGGATGGTGTGGAGCACTGTCCCAGGTTGCTTCCGCCACGAGCAGGTTCAAGCACGATACGCCCTTCACTAATGCCATCGAGATCGATCCGAACCATGTAGACCGTAACCCCTCCAGCCTGTGATGAAACATGGTATTTTATGTAATCGACGTCATCATGAAGCGTGGTTTCGAGAAGGATTTCAGCCGCGGATAATGAATGATCCATTACCATGAAAAACAAAGGTGTAATCAGCATAAAAAGCAGCATATAACGCGTGATTTTCAACATAAACAACAGTTTAACAGACATATTCGGAAAGGTCTCAACCTTTATAAGAAAATATCATTTTAAATGATTTTAATCTTTATTTCGCGGCATTTTTTCCTTATAATAGGCCATATTCTCCAATCGCGGGGCATTGTAACTCTGGTAACTCGTATCCATTAATGTGAATCGTCAGGAGACGGCGAATATTATCGTTTAGCTTGGTCTGAAATAAAAATCTGCATATAAATGCCATACAAGGAGGCTGATATGGTTAGGAAACCGGGCTTCCATGCCGGACTGCTCATTCTGATGATGCTTGTCATCTCAGCATGTTCCGGTGGAAGCGATCCAATTTCTGGGTCACTTACCGGTGGGGACGAGGGGCTTACGTCTCCACGAGCTGCAAACCTTGAGAGCACAACAATGCTCTGGGGTTACTGGAATATAGGAATCGACACCGAGACTGACATGGTCGAGATTCTTCCGATGCGTGGTGCAATGATGCACGTAAACGCGGTACTCTGGATGCAGCCGCCCGCCGGCTCTGTGGCCAACCTTGGCATAGCGATCATCGATGACAGTGAATATATTTCTACTGGTGAACTGAGTATCGATGTTTCCCTTAGCCATCCTTTCCCGGGTCTGGACCAGTATTCCGGATTTGACATTATGGGTGTTTTCATGACGGATGGTCATGAATCACTTCAGTCACAGTCCGGGGTCACAATTTCCGATGGAGGTATTCAGGACGCTGCCCTGTTAAATGCTGACGGGTACACCCGCTGGTGGAACCAGGACGAATTCGCTGTTGCCGGTATGAAAATTTTCTCTTACATACCAGGCAAACTTGGTATTGAGGCCGCAACCCTCGATGCCAGGATTAACCCGTACAAGTATTTCACGGACGGCCTTGGGGCAACAGACGACTGCAACCTGTTTATTGCCGAGAATTCTGTCGACAGGGGCAAATTCCCGGCAGGATTCCAGGGAACCCGAAGATACGATCTCAAGTTCCCGATGCAGGGACTTCCCAAACTTATGTTCGACTACGCCGTGGTCGCAAGCTGGGAACCCCCGATTGACGAACCCCCATCGGTACCGGATGACTTCCCGCTGTCAGCCAACGCACTCGAGCCGATAGCGCTGAGTATCGCCGACAATTCGGACCTCTACTACGACGAGGTCAACGATATCCATGGCGGTACCGTGTCTCTTGAGCTCGAACTTTACGCATGGCAGGGACTCGATCCCGACGTCACGATACCCGATATCATTGACGCCGTCGCGATCGAATTCCTCGACAGTGGCGTCTTCCCCGGTGGAGATTACTTCACCTGGAATTCAGGCACATGGTCTGTCGGGGCAGGTGCCGAGCACTCATCCGTATGGAGCTGCGACATCTCAACCGGACTCAATCCATATGCCATGGGCGATGCTCCCGCCCTGATCCTGTTCGAGACAATCTACGATTACGATAACGGCTATGGAAGCGACTACCCGGCCGGTGCGGTCCTGACCTCATACTTCCCGTACGAGCTCACGGTATACGGTACCCCGGGTGTCCCGACCTGCGAGGACCCCGTTCCCGAGTTTACCGACCGCCGTTACACGGACATCGAGGAGTACACTTCGGTTATCGATGCTCCCGGCGGAACAATCGTCAATATCGACTGGTCGGTCGATCCGTACGGCGATCCAAAGAACTGGGTCAATACCGATACCGACTCAATCTCCGTGAACTGGCTCAACGCGACAGCCGACGGTACCACGCTGGAATCATACGAGGTCTGCGTGAGTGCCTACAGCACGGAAGGCTGGGTGTCATGCTGTACAAGTGTCTGGGTTGACGACCTTCCCACGCTAATGGGAACAAACCGGTCGCTCATTCAGCAGCCCGACCAGGGCGCGCAGCCATGCGATATCACCGTATGGGCTTCGTCCGCCAACACGACTCCCCAGATCATGTACCAGGACACCGCCCTCGGTGAGACGAGGCTGTATCGCTTCAATAACGACTACTCATCAATCACAGGCGTATCGACCCTTAACGCCGATCCGCCTCCGGGTGGAGCTCCGCCACCTCTTGACGATGCCACCACCTGGAACGATTATCACAAGTTCGACGTAACCCCGAGCGGAAGCATCATCCAGGTCACCAGTGCGAACAACACGTGGCCGTCGATTGCCGACCCGAACGTCTACAACGTCAACGACCCGCTGCACACATGGCTACTCCCGTACGGCAACATGACGGGTAACAGCCTCATGAAGGGCCTGTTCGGCGATATCGGCTATGACGTCAGCGGACCTCCAATGCCACCCGATCCGGACAACGTTTCGTGGAAACACAACGTCGACTGGACCAACGGCGCGGAGTTCTTTGACGGAAGACTCTACGGACTGCTGACCATCAGCGAAGAGTGGCTGCCGAATCATCCCGGGTACACGCATCCCGGATCGATCTGGACAATCTACTCGGAGCCGCTTTATTCCGACATAGGTGACGACTACTTCGCGTTCGGCCTTGACCTGTCGACACAGGCTCCGGGCGGCGGAGATGTCGACGACACCGCTCCGGACCTCATGGCGCTCGCCGTCGATGACTCGATGGACGTGGAGGCCGACTGGACATCCGGTCCGGACGATCTCCTTAGCGACATCGTCGTGTGGTACATACTCTCGTCGGAGTCAACAGCCTCGAATCGCAAGGTGCATATCTGCCTGCTTCCCGAGGATTTCGAAATCGACTGGGACATCTTCTACTATGACGATTACATCGGTGCCGGCTCCCCGTGGGGCGTCGACTTCGGCGGTAACACGCCTGTCGATCTTGAGATGCTGAACGCGAACGATGCCGACAGCATGCTCAGCCACACCTACAGCTGGCTCGCGGTTCTCCTCGACACCGGCACAAGCTGGGCCGTCAACGTCTACCGCTACGATCCGCTCTTCGGCGACATCATGCTAATCGATGGCTACAACGCCGCCGATGATACGATCTCGGGTACCCCGACCGCGCTCGATGTGGACACGAACAACTTCGAGATCCACGTGCTCTATGACGACGCGGGTACTTATAAAGTAACTGAGCTTATCTTTACCTCGTAATACCGAAAGGAGGCATAGCGAGATGAAGAATGTAATAGCAATTATCGTTGTCTGGGCTGTTCTCCTCGGCTTCCTTGCAACCGGGGTGAAGGTCATGGCGACATCGCCGACCCCCGCGCCCGGTATTCAGACCGGCACGGTGGAGACGCAGGATATCCAGAGGGTCGACCTTAACAGGTCGTCCGGCGACGGCGAGGTCCTTCTCAGAGGCTCCGAACTCTAGAGGGATTAAGCCGTTTATACTGACTGAAGATTATGGAGCGGGGGGACGGCGATACGCCGCTCCCCGCCTCCCTCAACTCCGGGGAGGATGGTTTGGGGGAACCACACCGTCGGGCAAATGTCCCGACGGTTTTTTTTTATTAGGTATTGATAATTCAGGATATCTGCAAAATATAACCAAACACAAAAACCGCCGGGTGATCCGGCGGCTCTTGCGACGTCCCGAAGTCCGGAACCGTCGTTCGATTGTACGGTCTTTTTTTCTTACCTTTCCCCCTGTAACTCACTCACTCCCGCAATAAGGGCCTCTGCCTGTTACTTCTCCTCCCACTCTCCACACAATACACTATTGCAGTTCCCGGTTTCTCCTCCCGAATCCCCCGCCTGATATTATCAGCTTCCGTTCGGGCGGAACCTTTCTTTCAGCCTTGTTTTCAGTAACACGACATCCTGCGCGAACGCCTCGTCGACTCCGAGACGCTCCTCGACGCGGTTGATCGCGTAGATCACCGTCGTGTGATCCTTCCCGCCGAACGCGGCCCCGATGTCCTTCAGCGACAGGTGCGTAAGCTCCCGGCAGAAGTACATCCCGAGCTGCCTCGGAATCGAGATACGCGCGGTACGTCGGTCGCCGAGAAGGTCATCGACCGACACCTTGAAGTAGGCGGCGACCTCCTCGATGATGTCGTTCGGCATCGGGGTGCATCCCTTCGACACCGTGCGACGCATGTGCATCAGCACATCGTCGATATCCTCGAGCCTCATCGGCGTGCGGTTCAGCCTGAAATGCGCGCTGACCTTCGTGAGCGCGCCCTCAAGCTCGCGCACGTTCGAGTCGACACGGTCGGCGATCCTCGCGAGAATCTCCGACGATAACTGGAATCCACGCGTCTCGTTCTTCTTGTGAAGGATCGCGAGACGTGTCTCGTAGTCCGGCTTCGAGATATCGACCGTCAGTCCCCACTCGAAACGGCTTATGAGCCGCTCCTCGAGGGTCTCAAGCTCGACCGGCGGGCGATCCGACGAGATCACTATCTGCCGTCCAAGCTCGTGAAGCGTATTGAAAAGATGGAAAAAAGTTTCCTGTGTCTGTGTTTTCCCGATGAGGAACTGGATGTCGTCGATGAGAAGCACATCCGCGTTCCGGTACCTGCGGTTGAAGTTGATCATCCGCTCGCGGTCCTTGATACCCGCGATGAGTTCGTTCGTGAAAGCCTCGGAGGTCACGTAGCAGACGCGTGCCTCGGGACGGTACTGAAGCGCGCCGTGCCCGATCGCCTGAAGCAGATGCGTTTTTCCAAGACCGGTGAACGCATAGAGGAACAGCGGATTGTAAACCTCACCCGGCTCCTTCGCGACAGCCTCCGCGGCCGCATGCGCGAGTTGGTTGTGATTTCCGACGACGAAGTGCTCGAACGTGTAGCGCGGGTTGAGGTGGATCGATTCCGATCGCCTGCCCGAGGGTTTAACCTCGGGAGCCTTTTCATCGGTCTCCTGCCCGAGGGTTTTTCGCGCACGGGTGATACGGTCCATGATCGCGCTCGTGGAGATCGACGGAACCTGCGGTTTCTCCTCGCGCACTTCGGGGTCGGCAAGAAGCTGGAGCTGGCACGGTTCGCCAAGATGTTTCGAGAATGCGTCGCGTATGCAGTTCGAGCCTTCCTTGCTGATCATCCGTAACATGAATGGATCCGGAAAGCGCAGGACAACACGTCCCCCCTCCTCGACATGCACTTCTGCATTACGGAGGGCAGTCTCATACGCTGGTTCCGAGACCTTGTCACGGACTTCATTTAAAACATCCCGCCACAGCGAACCTGTACCTTTTTCTGGCATTCCTGGTTTGCCCCTTAATCCCCTTGCGAACCGGCATGGCGAGACACCCTCCACAAGTTACCAGCCTCGCTGGCCGCTCACAAAAAAGTATAGCATGTTAAGTAAAACTATATTGCCCTTAAAACTTCCTACCGGTTAGGGGGAACTGGATTTTATCACTCATCCCGGCTGAAATCAAGATGGCATTTCTCATTCTTTCCTTCATAATTCACTTCATTCCGCTTCCGGTTATGATAGAATGATGCGCCCTGCACAATAGCGCAAATTTTCGGGGATTTTTATAAGAATTTTTTCTGAAACTGCCGGTATTTTATGGTTCCGCGAATCTATAAAAAATTTTATTCACAGAGAGTCGTGACCCTCGACGAGATCAAGCCGCTCTTCCCCGACGATCAGCAGGCGCGCAACGCTGTTTCATACCTGATACGTAACGGTTACGCGAAACGGGTCAAGAGCGGGCTCTACTATCTCATCCCGTTCGAGCATCGCGGCACCGAATGGACGCCTGACGTGCTGGTCGTCGGAAGCAAGATCGCGAAGGAATATTACTACTCCCATTCCACCGCGTTCGTCCTCTTCGGAATTCTCTCGGCACCCCCGCCACGTGTGGCGATAACGGTCCCCGAACGATTCCGCAAGTTCTCGTTTCAGAACCATTCCTACTACCCCGTCGAGACACGTCATTTCTTCGGATACCGCGATCTCGACTACAAGGGAATCACCGTCAGGGTGTCCGACTTCGAGAGGACGTTTATCGACAGCCTCGCACGCCTCGACCTGTCAGGCGGTGTGATCGGCGCGTTCAGGAACCTCTCCAACCTCGGGTTCATCAACTATCCCCTGCTGATGGAATACCTGGAGAGGATCGGGATGAAAAGCGCGATGGTGCGGTGCGGCTTCGCGCTGGAATTTTTCAGGGAGACGTGGGAGGTCGACGAGGAGGTTCTGAAGGACCTCAAAAAACGCGCACGCAACGGTCCGGTGTACTACCTCGACAGAGGTATACCCAAAGGAATGGGAAAACTCGTAAGGGACTGGAACCTGATTATCCCCGCAGCGTTCGAAGATCTTGTCGGTGGTGTCGGCTCACTTCCGTAAGCGATCTAATGACTTTTCATCGGGCGATTCCCGCCCTTCTTCCCCCTGATGTAATATAAACCGTCACCCGTACGGGCATCGCGGTTTTCCAGTTTTACACCTGCCCGACTGTCCGAGTCGGACGCCCTGTCTTCAAGAACTTTCCCCCCGTAAAAATCCGCCAGTTTACCCAGGGTCAAGGGCCTGATCCTGCGTCCGGAAAGTTTCGCGAAATTGAAGATCAGCTCCAGGTTCTTCGTGAGAACGTCTATCCCACCGCTGACAAGCCCGCCTTCCGGTATCTCCCTGCCCACGGCCTGCAATGGGTGTATCACCGCGAGCACGTATGGCGCGTCGCTGAAATAGGTCGCGTAAGAGGCCTGGAGAAGTTTCGGCGCGAACGAAAGGTCCATGTATCGTTTGAACCTGACCGCGTCCGAATCGTACGGTGCCCTCACATGCACCATCGAAAATGGTATCTCCATTATCCCGAGCGATGTTTCACCGGCGACACGATCACCCTCAGCCATTGCCTTCGAGGGCCTTCGGTAATCACCGTCCACGGGATGATAGATTTCCTCCGGTGTTATCTCCCAGTCGAACCAGCGCGCACCATCGTCACGTTTTCGTCCGGGAAGCGCGGACGAGTCCGCCCTGATCCCTATAGAATCCAGAAACGTCATCAGTTCGTTCGAGCACACGGATTCCCCGGTCCTGGAAACTTCGGGATGCCAGAAGGAATCCTTAAGGTCATGCCAGATCCGGTTCGCCTCGTCCATTAACTTCTTGTGATCGCGGATCGGGACCCAGTTGTCGCCCTGCTTACGGTAAAGGTGAGGGTGCCAGCCAAGCTCACCACCGCTTTCGGTTACATCGTCCCAGAAATCACGCCAGCCGTTGTAAAGGCCGAGGGTGTCACCACCCGTGGCCTCCTTCACCTGCGAGTCCGCACGTATGAACCATGTCACCGGCATAGTGCCGTCCGACATCCTCCTGAACACCACCGACAGGGATTCGAATATCTCCGGTAGAATCTCCATCATCGCACCAAATCGCGATTTCCTGTCGCCGGAATCGAACGCCCCGTCGCACACATCAACCGTAAGAACAAGCGGAAGCTCACGCTGCTGAAATGGATTGCTCAACGCACCTGTCATATCTCCTCATCTCCTCACTGCAGATTCAAACCATTACCGAAAACTCAGGCAAATGTCACAAAGCCCTGTAACTCCAATATATCAGGTTTTAGATTACCCTCAACTCTTTTTAATGCGTTCCGTCCTGATCGGCCTCGTCGGACCGCCATCCATCAAAATCGGGAAAGAGGTACACGCAGAATTCGAACAGCCTGTAATCGTGCCTGAGCGTGACACGCTTGGTCAGGGTTTTACAGAACCTGAAAACTTCCGACGGATCGAAGTAATAGAGGTGGTCCTCCCGGAAATCGACGTACGTGCTCATCATGTCGAACGCCACGCCCTTTTTAGCGATTTTAAAGCACCGCTTAAGGACCTCCTGTACAACCTTCCAGTTATCAGAATGTTTCAGCCGGTTGTTAAATCCCTGCGACGACACAACGTAGTCGAATTCAAGCTCGTCCGGGGCATCGAGAATGTCCATCTCAACAAATCGTGCGGACGGATGACGTTTTTTACCTTCCTCCAGCAGCGCCGGAACAATATCCGCCCCGGTATAGATCATGGGTTGCCCGTAATGACGTCCATAATCCAGGAACCCGCCATAACCGCAGCCGACATCCAGCACCCGCTGCCCCCCGAGATCGGCGATCTCCGCTATCACCTTGTACCGAAGCGACTGGTGCTCGTCCGATCCGCTTCCCAGCGCCCTGACCGTACCGCCGTGACGCTCGAAACGCTCGGTGTATCTTCTGATAATTTCTTCCTTGTCTCTTGGATCAAGCATATTAGAATTTCTAACGGAACTCCGTTACAGACTCCCTGTCATAGGTTAATACCCGTCCCGCTTCCGCCGCATAGCCTACCGGAATTATGGAGTGCACGCGCCAGGGCGATTTAACCCCGAGAAGCCTTTCGGTTCCATCAACGCGCCTTCCGGCAGAAGCTGTAAACGATCCGATCCAGCTTGCCGCAAGCCCCGCAAGCTGTACGGCGCTGAGGATTGCACCGATCGCCGCTCCCGTACTGACCGTCATGTCGTAATTAATTGAATCCTGTCTCTCGTCAGGTGCGGCTTCCGGATCCGGAATCTTCGAGAGAACGACTATAACCCATGGCGCATTCTTGAAATACGTCAGCGGATTGAATCCCTCCGCGTCAGGTGGTAAATGATCCGGATCACCCGGGTCCTCAGGGTCAATTGAATTTGCAATCGACTTGATCAGTCCCGGATCATCGGTCGCGATAAATCTCACCGGTGGTTCATCGTCATGTGAAACCCATGGTGCGCTCGCGCCTGTATTCATAATGCGCCTGATCGTATGCCTCGACGGTGTCTCGTCCCGCCTGAATGCCCTTATGCTTTTTCTGGCTGAAATCACATCCAGGCACTCCGTCACGGTCTGCTTCTTTTCGTCCATGCTGTTTCTCCTCCCCAGCTTACATGAATATACAGCAGCAGGATAATGTTAAGCTAACACCGGGAATACGGCAAGCGAAAGACCCGGACAAAATGCCCGGGTCTTTACAATTCCTCTATACCATCGTCCATTCCGGATAACGGTCAATTTAATGTTTACTCAAGAGGCAGCGGGTACATGATCACAAGTTTCTGATCGTACTCAGTCGCAACCAACTCAAGCACATGCGGGTCCTCGGAAATCCAGGTGCCGCAGGTGTAATAATGGTAGGTCTCGATATTGTCGGTGAGCCAGTGCCACGTGATGTTGTTCGTGTATCCGTCCGAGTACTCCGGCTCCGCTCCTCCACCGTAAGCCATCAGCATACCGAGCCACTCGAAGAGTTCGTCGTAACCCTCGTCATTGAAATATCCCGATGCTTCGCACATGAAGAACAGGATACCGCCGTTCTGAATGTACTCCTGCATGTCGGTAGCTTCATCCAGTGTGAACGGGGGATTCGGGGGCTGATCGCTTGTGTTAAGGGCAACAACTATAACTACACGGCTGCCGGATGCGTCGAAGTAATCGTTGTAAGTTCGCTCGAAAGTGTAACCAAGGTTGATGCATGTGTCGTGAAGGGCGTCGGAGTTCTGGCCCATCGTGTTTGTTTTGCCTTCCCAGACCTGGACGTGCGTGTAATCGTTGTAGTAACCGTCCAGTTCCTGGGACATGATGTTCGCCATGAGTTCCTGGTTGTCCGCATCGTTCGCGCACTGGTACCTCATCGTCGCGCACCAGTCGGGAATGAAGTAGACGTATGCGTACTCACCCTGCGGTGCGAGGTTGGTGATCGGTACATCGGCAATGAAATGTGCAGCGAGCGGGGCGTTTGGAAGATTAATCCAGCTCGTGTCTCCCTGGATCTGGGGTTCATATGAATCGGGATCGGCGCTTTCCACCGTGAACATCAGCTGCTGTCCTTCGAGACCGTCGGGCGCCATGTCCTCGAGATAAATCCTGTAGGTCGCCTGTGTCGGGTGAGGACTGTCGACGAATTCCATGTCACCGATTACATCGACTGGATTTTCGAAAAGAGTCGGTGATTCGAGCCAGACGTGTGAGATCTCGTCCAGCACATCGCCATTGGTGGCCTGCCAGTCGCCGATTGTCAGCAGTAACTGGAGATCGCCGCCTGATACCCACTCGTCGACGTAGTACGGAATCTCTTCGTATGCCTCTACTCGAACCATGTACGGCTCCTGGCAGTTTGCCATCTCGTCGTAAGCCTCGACCGGGTAATCGGGGGCGTAGGCTGGATCGGGAAGCGACCAGCTTGCGTCTATTGCATACTTGAATCCGAAGTACGGGAAAGTGCTCATATCGAACTGGAGCCTGTACCTTCTCGTCGCCGCGCCATCGACCGTCGGGAACGTCGCCCTCTCGTCCATATTCATCTGGTAGTAGGGCTGATCGGGAGCGAGTGACATCGTGTGAAGCTTGTATGGGTTAAGTGTTGTAACCGGTTCGTATTCGGGATGTGCAAAATGTCCTTCGGAATAACCGAAGATGGTGCCGTAAGTGGAGAACTCGATCGGGTTCCACCACCTTGTGAAACCGTCGGGATTTGACAGGTAGGACGAGTTCATCGATGCGTACGAGATGTTGGGATCGTGCTTGCCAAGGCTCGCGCCGTCACCAAGCATGATAATTCCGCGCACATCGAATCCACGCCATTTCCTTACGCCGGGGAATGGATGCCTTAAGGTGATATCCATCGCCACCTGGCCCTCCATAAGATCGCTGCCCTCGGGCCAGATCTGCATTACTACAAGCTCGATCGGGGCCACCGGGGGCTGGAGGAACCTGAGCACATTAGCATTGAAATCCGCGGTCCGCATCGGGACCGTCTCGACAACACCCGTCTCCGCGTCGATCGTTACATCCCACATGCCCCAGCTCGTCTGCTGGTGCGAGGATGAAACCGCATTTTTTTCTGATGTCTGCGGAGATGTCAGGTCCTGTCCGCCTGAGCAGCCGATCAGGCCCAGCACAAGCGCAGTTACGACCAATAGGGTCGCAGATACTCTGTAAAGCATTATAAAACCTCCGGAATGGGTTATGTACTTGATAGAGGATAGCATTTTTTCTAAAAATCAACCAGATAATTTCATATCTTCCACCATCTTAGATACCGATAGGAGGGT
>Ga0272441_10005330_pt1 | contig 22473 bp, 18 predicted proteins | sample SSMProp6N_FD_193582 | JGI IMG/M metagenome (GOLD analysis project Ga0272441, IMG submission 193582) | Marine sediment archaeal communities from Little Sippewissett salt marsh, Falmouth, MA, United States - SSM-Prop-6N | ecosystem: Environmental > Aquatic > Marine > Wetlands > Sediment ... | reverse complement strand
ATTCCCTACTCAAGTAATTCCCGAGGATCTTCAGATTCAGCATACTGTCTAGAATTCTATTGAATTTAAAGGGATCTTCCGCTAATCTGTAACACAATAAAACCATTATTCAAGTTGCATTTTAATACAGCCTGTCCACATCCGGCGAATCGAGTTCGTGTGTACCGCGTGCTCTCTTTCGATCTGTTCCATCGGGCAAGACACCTAGCGTGCCGCATTGAACCTCTCAACAAATCGGCTAGAACACTGACATGCTCGCCTGCGCTCACTGCCATTATCTGCATTTTCGTGTCGAGAGGATTTTCATCAGCGTCGCGACACGGCTCAGGAATTCCGAAATCATATAATACTGCTGACATCTCATGCACGGGTTTCACTGCGTCATAAAAGCGACTGGGGTAAAACGCCGTGTCCGACTCTTGGACGTATCACGAACAGCGTGCAAAGCCGTGACACCACGCAAGGGGGGAAACTCATGAATATTTTTAACGATCGCCGGCCATACTACTCCCGTATGGGGGCCAAGCTGTGCGTGATGTTGTTGCTGCTGCTGTGTTTCGGTCTCCTGCTTCCGCAATCGAATGCGGCAGCTCACACGAATCGGCCGAAAGTCGGGCTGGTGTTGAGCGGTGGCGGGGCGCGCGGCGCGGCACACATCGGGGTATTGAGGGTGCTCGAGGAATTGCGCATTCCTGTCGACTGCATCGCAGGCACCAGCATGGGGTCCATCGTCGGCGGGCTCTATGCGACGGGGCTGTCTGCCGATGAGCTTGAAATCATCATGAGAAACATAGACTGGGATGATGCCTTCCAGGATGATCCGCAACGGAGGAAACGCCCCGCGCGGGTGAAGGAAATTGAGAGAGATTTTCTTGTCAAGGCAAGCCCCGGCTTCAGAGAGGGTGGGTTGCGATTTCCACCCGGAGTTGTCCAGGGCCAGAAACTCAACCTGATACTGAAGGAACTGACACTGCCGGTGATTGCCGTCAATGATTTCGACAATCTCAGTATTCCGTACCGGGCATGCGCGACGGATATTGAACACGGTAACGCGGTCGTCCTTGCGTCGGGTGATCTCGCAAACGCCATGCGGGCGAGCATGTCGGTCCCCGGGGTGTTCGCCCCGATCATGATCAACGGGAAGCTGCTCGTCGACGGTGGTGTTGCAAACAACCTGCCGGTCGATATTGCTAGAGACATGGGTGCGGAGGTATTGATTGTCGTTGATATCAGTTCGCCCCTGAGGCCCGGAAGTGAGATGAAGTCAGCTCTGGACATCACCGCACAGCTTGCAGGCATCCTGACACAGCGCAATACCCGAGCCCAGATTAAAACACTCGGGACGAATGATGTGTTGATCAGTCCCGATCTCGGTGACATCAGCAGTGGTGACTTCTCAGTCTCGTCGAGTACCAAGGCAATCGCAATCGGGGAACGGGCAGCCCGGAAGCTTCTCTCCAGATTGCAGAAACTCTCGCTGACCAAAGACGCTTACGCTGCCTACCTGGCCGGCCGCAAACAATTTTCACGCACACCGGTCACCATCGATTCCATTCGTGTGGTGAATAATTCAAGGCTGTCCGACGAAGCGATCAGGGAGAGGATACAGGCTAAACTGGGCGAAGCGTTCGACCCTGCCAGGCTGAATGAGGATATCTCACTCATTTACGGCCTCGATATCTTTGAACGGGTCGATTATGAAATTGTAGAGGAAGACGGGACACGGGAACTGATTGTCCGGGCGGACAGGAAATCCTGGGGTCCCGATTACGTGCGCGCCGGCTTGAAACTCTCGAATGATTCCCAGGGAAACAGTACCTACACCATCGGGTTCAGCTACACACGCACCGAATTGAACCAGCTCGGGGGAGAATGGCGGGCCGCCGTGGAAATCGGAAATAATTCCCGCCTGTTCTGGGAGTATTACCAGCCGCTGGACAACCTTGCCCGTTATTTTGTCACTCCTTACGCTGAGCTGAAAAGGCAGATTGTCAATCTCTATGTCGACGGAGATCTGATCACCCAGTATCGTGCCGACTCATTTAAAGCTGGCTTTAAGGGGGGACGCAACCTGGGAACCTGGGGCCGCGTGTCGCTCGGTTTCGAATGGGCAAAAGGCACTGCCGACGTGAGGATCGGCGATCCATCACTGCAGGACTATGATTTCGATTCCGGTGAATTATTCGTGCGAGCTACTTTTGATACCCAGGACAATATCTTTTTCCCCCGAAGCGGCGCCCTTGCGGCACTGCAGTATTCATGGGACCGGGAAGAACTCGGCAGTGACAATAATCTTGAAAAGTTACAGTTGACCTGGCTCGGGTCATATTCGCTCGGCAGGAATACCGTATCCCTCGGCCTTGCCGGGGCCACGGTATTCAACAATGAAGACGTCGCGTCTGTCAACGATCTATTCCAGCTGGGAGGCTTACTGAGACTTTCAGGATATAACCAGGATGAATTATTCGGTCCTCACCTGGGGCTGGCACGAATCGTTTACACCCGGCAGATCGCCAACATTGCCGGGCAGTCTGCATACCTGGGCGGCTCCTTCGAGGCGGGAAACGTCTGGCAGGACAGTGACGATATAACCTTCGGCTCCCTCATCAAAGCGGGCAGTATCTTCCTCGGCCTGGATTCATACCTGGGTCCGATCTATTTCGGGGGAGGTCTGGCCGAGGGAGGACGGGCGGCCGGATACTTTTATTTAGGGATACCGTATTGATCATATTATGACGGCATCCTCCAATATGCAATGAGGGGACCATGCCACCTTCGGGTACAGTTCAGCAGACCATGCAATGTCCGTGACTCTCGATCCTGTCGTGAAATTCGTGACGGCGCGAGAACTCCTCGCACACATCTCACAGACCGGCACTGATCAGTGCCGGACCACCAACATGATAACGAGAAATTCGCCGGACCTATTTGCCTGGTGTAATCGGAGAGATCTTTGATCCCTGCAGTCCGAGCCCCACCATCAACCCGCTCTGGCTGAAGAAGAAAGCATACACGTCATCCTTGGCCGTTGTCGTCGTGAGTGAGTTGGCCATGCCTTCGTCCACCACAACAATGGACGGCCCGAGGCCGATCTCCCAGCCTTCACTCCTTTTGAGGTATGCGAGTGCGGAGTCGGTCATGAAGAACAGCGCGTACCCGAATGACTGCACGCCGGCCTGCAGTCCATAGGAGGCGGCGACCGTGTTGTAATAGCCGGCAGTCTTGCCCTTCACACGGAGTGCGCCCACGCCGTACTGCCCTCCGATCACCAGCCCGCCCTTGACCACACTCGGGAATACAAGGATCCCCTTGGCCACCTTGGCGAGTTCCTTTGCTGCAGGACTAACAGCGTACATCTTCTCAAAGGCGGAGTCGACGTCACGATCGATCTCGGTTGCAGTCGCTGCGAGCGCCGGCTGGGTCGCCGGAATCGCCATGATCAAGATCGTCATCATCAGCACGACCCCCTTGAGCAGCATGTGTAAAAATATTCTCGAGTTCTTTCTTTTTCTCCCGTGATACCATCTACCCGTTCGCATCGGTGTTCTCCTTTTTTGATGAAGTTTGTGTACAGGTATCCTGTGTGCGGTCCATCCATTTTTCAGATAACGATCGGTAAAGAAACTGTCGGTCGTGGTGTCTTAAAGAGGTACCGCGAATCAGCATTACCGGTATTCAATGGAACGATGGGGGAACATTCATTGGAAGAGTGTCTGTATATTTGTACGTTATCACAGTTAAAATATTTTTGGAAGCCTGTATAGTGAAATTCATGCGGTGGGGCGCACAGCCCCCGGATGCGTGACAACATCCTGTGGTTCTGAAAACACACAGACGTTTTAATTTTCCGGCTGCCCGTCACGATAATTTTTCGGGTACTTCATCACCGGTTCAATAACCCGGACGGGAAGATTAAGGGTGCGCTTCATGATTCCCAGAAGGCTGGCGCCGACTTCCGCAGGAGACATTTTTGATACCCTGGGGTCATCCATCGTGCCCGTGATCACGATGGGTATGGAGATGAGACTGCCGCCGAGAATGTACCCGACGGCAGGTATCTTTTTAACCACGGCATCAACTCTCTTCAGGGGAGCGACAAGCAATTTAAGATCAAGATTGTGATTGACCAGATTCACTTCTCCCGTGCCGGCAATTTCAATCTGTTCCCCCTCATATGTTGCCTCGTGTATCCTCAGTACACCCCCCACAAGTTCCGCTTTCAATTTCATGCCGAGAAAGGTCAGTCCCTCTTTCTTTATATCGGAAAGCGCTTCATCGAAATGTTCCGTACCATCAAGATAGGCGAGAAGCCCCGAAAAGGTCGCATCGCGGATTATTCTCACTTTGCGCGCCGCCAGTTCAAAGGTTCCGCTGAGATTATCCGTCAGCACTTTCATTACCCCGACATCCTTGAAATCTCTTTTAAATCCGGCAGTCTTGAAGGCCCCCTGAAACTCGAATGTACCGGTTATCGTTGACGTACCCTTTGAAATACATGTGCTGAACGGTTCCAGGTTCTTTTCCCTTGGGACTGTCTCAAAATTAATCGTCACCGTCTGGGGTGTGACAGTGACGTGGCCCGGTGTCGATATTCCGCAGAGCACGGCATCCTTGATATCGATGTCAATTCTCTTATCCCCGAAACGCACATCGGCATTCATCGGATACCACGCGTACCCCCCCCATCTAAAAAAATCGGACCGAAGCGAGACGGTCCCGCGAATCGGCATGTTTACAAAATCAACACTTTTCGGTGAGTGGGTATCGGCCTGACGGGCCATAAACTTTTCAATTGTACTCCATTCAATACCATCGGATGTGATATTCAAATCGAGATCGAAGACATCCCCGGAAAGCCCGATAGTGCCACCGGCGGAATATCGCCTGCCGTCCATCGTGATCTGCGCCGAATCGAGCACCAGGTTATTCTTTACGGAATGCAGGTGCAGACGTTCAATATTCAGTGCAACCGGCACGCCCCGGATGGGCTGTATGTGATCTACCTGAAGGGCCCCTTCAGTTTTGGAATGCGATGGCTCCGCCTTTACGATCGCTGTCTTGAACTTTCCCCTGATGCCTCCACTCCCATATTCAAACTCGGGCAATAATTTCTTCATGGTTGTATGGACAAGAGTGCCGTCAAATGCCAGGTCGAAGATTCCGGCATTGATTCGAAGCGAACCTGCAACATCGGATTCATTGTCATTGATCGAAAATTTTGAGATATGAAGGTCATGCGGTTTTTTCACAAGATCAAGGGCAACACGCGGCCCCTTCGCAATCATTCCCACGGCCGACACTTTTACCGCATCTCCCCTCTTCCAGGCCAGGGCGAGGGACGACAGGGTAAGCGGTGTGCCGACGATGAACTCGCGGGGGATGTTACTCATCTCCCATATCGATCGCATTGCCTTCGTCCCGATGGAGCCCTGCAGTGCGACGTCGCCCCCTTTAAGGCCTTTTATGTATTCAGAGAGCGTGCCGGAGGCATCGAGGGTGGCATCCAGTTTCTTTATCCGGGCATCGGTAAAGGCGAGTGTTTTCTCGTTTACCGTAAAACGGGCGCGTTCCAGGGTGACCGCCCCCTGCACCGCCGGGCCCTCACAGACAATGTTTCGAACCCTGCCGGATGCCTCAAAAGTCCATGCCGCAGGCTTTATCAGCGGGCCCCGGACACTGAGGGACGAGAGCGCCACACCGCCTCTTGCCGTGGAGAGGCCTTTTGCCACCTCCTTCACCTGCTCGAACGACGTCAGCCATGGATAAATCTCGTCCACAGATAGATCGATGCTCCCCGACCGGATTGCAAGCGCATGATGATCACCGAGGTCGATATCTGCCGAGAAATCGGTAAAAGAAGACTGTCCAATGGTACCCTTCAGGTGCTTTACGCCGAGTGTCTTTGATGTGTAAAAATACTGACCGCCGGTAATCTTCACCGGAAACGGAAACCGCGCATACCCGCCGGCAAGCGAGAGATCCGCCAGCGCAAACGTCACCGCCACGTCGGGAATCATACCGTCGATTGCAAGCCGTCCGGCGGCATAACCGCCGGCTGCACATATCGCCTTCATTTCCTGTTTAACGCGGTCATCGTCGCTGAAATGGCCGAGCACGGAAAGCGCCGGCAGTTCGGCAGCGGCATTTATTTCGAAATGGATGGGAATCGACTCTTCCGCCAGGCCGAGCCTCAATGATCCGCCGTGTCCGGCAACCGTATTCCACCTCGCATCAATATCAGTGCCTTCCAGCACACCGTCCGAATATTTAATGTCCGCCTTGACTGCATCGAGGGTCAGATCGATGCCGGGAATGATGATCCTGCCGCTGTGAAGGGACCCCTTCGCAGTGATATTTGCCATGTGCGCAAGCTCGGCGGCTGTCTTACCGCTTGACTTTACGGTAACGTCTTCTATCGTGCCGGTCCGGACGATATCCCATACGTCCCTGACCGTTTCGTTCTTCCCTGCCGCAAAGAGAAAGGCTCTCCGCAATGCCTCGATCTCCATGTGCCGGCCCTTCAATTCCAAGCGCGAGCCTGACCCTGCGGGATCATCGTCCGATGCGGAAAACTGCAGTTGCAAGGTATCCCACAGATCCGACGTGCACGAAAGACCGATGTCAAGAGTTCCCGGCGGCAGCGCAACCCGGCCTTCTATCTTCTCGAAGTGGTGAACCGTTTTTTCTCCATCCGATAGCAAAAGCCTTCCGTCGTGAACTGTCAGCACCAGGCCCGGCACTCTGCCGGACATACGTCCTATGATCGATGCCATGTGTTCTTCGAATACCGCACGGGAAAATTTTCCATGTTCTTGCGGAATATCGCCGGGCGCCAGTGGGAGGACTGCCCTGAAATCCGGCGAGTCGAGGGCGAGGACTGCAAGGCTGAGACGGCCGGTAATGAGGGGCAGGATCTTCGGACGTGCCGTAACAGACACGACGGTTCCCTCTAGCTTTCCCGGAATCGCGAGCTTCGTCATATGGAACGTCACGGAAGGTCGCGGCAGCAAAGACAGCTGTATCGTGCGGCACGTAAGCTCACCCTCCACTGCCCGGGAGGCGGCAGTCAGTATCTTTGCACGAATTGTCTCGCTGTCGATAATTGCCGTCAGCAGCACGACGATACCCACCACGAGCAGGAGGAACACTCCGGCAACTCTGACGACTCGGCGGTATTTATCGGGAATTCTGCGCATGATCAGCCCACAGGACACGGATACTGAAAAATTGTCTGTGATACATTACATTGATACTGTCTGGACCGGGTAACGTGAATTTTCATCCGTCCTATCTGGGAAGACGTTCAATGAGATTGCGAGCAGTCTCCCCGAGAACGGTCCTGAGAGCAACATTATTTTCTGCTATGGAATCAACGGCATAGTTCAATTCCTGGGTTGCTTCCCAGGCGATACTGCCGTCCAGCGTATCCCAGATCTGGAAAAACACCCTTACATCGGCAGTCTTGGTCTCCAGAACCCTGAGGCCGAGGACACTTAAACGGCCTTTGGATCCCTGTCTGAAACCGGCCAGCTTGAGCTGGGCGATGTATCGGACACCGGTCACATCACCGACCTGCTTCAAAATATCACGTTTAAATATGCCGGTATCGCGATAGTCCTCAAACATCTGTTTGTATTCATCCGCCAGACCCGCCCTGTTCACGGCGCTCAATGTTTCCGGCAGGCTCACACAGTGGAGGTCGGAGCGTTCTTCCTGCAGCACCTCCGCAAAGGTAAGGGCCACGGCCTGTTTCTCTTCCTCCTGCCCCGTCACCGTGGAAGGGGTGATGAAGGCAATACCGAACGTTTTCAGATCACTGGGACCGAGCGTGATTCTCTGGTGTTGGACTGTTGAAAATTTCTGCGGTATGACACAGCCTAGCAACACTCCCACGCAAATCACTAAAATGACGTGGATAGTTCGCCACTGCCGTTCACGTCCATTCATCATCGTGAGTGTATGCATAAAAACCTGCCTTTATGTACCGATCTGGATTGATGTATGATTAAGAACCGAACCCGGCAGCACTACCTGCCGGCATTGCCCCGCTAGTATGAAAAGGATTGGGGGAATGTAATTATCACCCGCCGTATATGATTTTTTTGCATCCGAAGCGGTTGATGGAATCATTGTGAGAAAGTGACGCTGTCAATACAGGCAAAAGCCTGAACGGTGGGTGGAAAATTCCGGAAGTGTGTTGTAGTCGCGGCCGATGTCGAAGAGTTATAGAAAGTATATACAAAATTGCGGGCATTCACAAGCCCCGTGTGTCAGGTGTCCATCGTACCCCTGTAGCGTGTATAGTGTAATTTTATTTCACGAGTAAATACAATACGATACACCAAATAACAGGGGATTGCCTTTGATTGTGGCAAAATGACACTTGACAACAATACCCGTTTTGAGGTAGGTGTAATCCAAATTATGAGAGAATGAGATTTAAGATGGGTAGATATTTTTATTTTTGCAATGCATTTATCTTTTTTGGGTATTGGTTTTATGCATTGGTCTGCCCGTCGCTTAGGAGGGATTAAGTAACCGCCTCAACATAACGCACTAACTAAGCCATGGGTAGATCGAATGATGCTCCTCATGGCTTTTTTTCGTTTTGGGCCATGGGTACATCGGAGCGCTCCATGTCTTTTTCCAGGAGGATAAAAAGTGATTATCGTAATGAAAAAACATGCAACAGAAACCCAGATTGATGCCGCGATCGACTGGATCGAATCCGTCGGCTTCCAGGCTCACCCTTCAGTGGGAACCGAACGGACCATTATCGGGGCCATCGGTGACAACCGTGGGAAGGAACATCTTAAGCTGGTGGAGCACCTTTCCGGGGTTGAAAAGACCATCCCTATTCTCAAACCGTACAAATTGGCAAGCAGGGAGGCCAAAGACGGCAATACGGTAATCCGGGTTGGTGACATCGAAATCGGGGGAACGGATTTTATCGTCATGGCAGGACCCTGTTCCATCGAAAGCGAAGAGCAGATGATGGAAAGCGCCTACATTGCCAAAAAAGGCGGTGCCAATATCATTCGGGGCGGAGCTTACAAGCCCAGAACCTCGCCATACAGTTTCCAAGGGATGGAAGTAGACGGGTTGAAACTCCTGCGAAAGGCAGGCGATAAAACCGGCATACCGGTCATCACTGAAGTGCTGAATACGCCTGACGTCGACCTGGTGGAAGAGTATGCAGACATCCTGCAAATCGGCGCTCGTAACATCCAGAACTTTGCTCTTCTGAAAAAAGTCGGGAAGGCACACAAACCGGTGCTCATCAAGCGGGGCATGATGACAACGATCGAAGAACTGCTCATGTCGGCAGAATACATTCTCTCGTCGGGAAACGACCGGGTCATTTTGTGTGAGCGGGGCATCCGCACGTTTGAAACGGCCACCCGCAATACCCTCGATATCAGTGCCGTGCCGGTCCTGAAGGAAATGACCCATCTTCCGGTGATTGTCGATCCCAGCCATGCCGCCGGCCACTGGAAATATGTACTGCCCCTGGCAAAAGGGGCGCTTGCCGTGGGTGCGGATGGTATCATGATCGAAGTTCATCCGGAACCGGACAAGGCAGTCTCCGACGGCACGCAATCTCTGAAGCCGGAGCGTTTCTACAGTCTCATGGATGAAATCCGAACCCTTGAAACACTGCTAGCATCGCACACAGAGGTGACACAATGAACAGGATCAAGGTACATCTCGACAAGCGCGCGTCTCTCTCGTACGAGATCTGTATCGGGAACGACATCCTCGACCGCGTTGCTTTGCTCATCGCAAAAAGAAACTTTGCAGATAATTATTTCGTGATAGCGGATTCGAACGTGGCCTCCCTGTATGGCAAACGCCTTACTACCGTGCTCAGTGACATGAACCTCACGGCTGAGCTTTTGGAATTCCCTGCCGGCGAATCCTCGAAAACGATGACAACCATCCTCTCACTCGTCGATACGCTCATGCAGCGCGGGGCAGACAGAACTTCCGGTCTGATTGCATTCGGCGGAGGAGTGACCGGCGACATCACCGGATTTGCAGCCTCCATTTACATGCGATCCATCCCGTTTATCCAGATACCAACGACCCTGCTCGCTCAGGTAGACAGCAGTATCGGCGGCAAGACCGGTGTCGATCTGACCGAGGGGAAAAATCTGCTCGGCACATTTTACCAGCCAAAGGCCGTATTCATCGACCTTCAGTTTTTGCAGACGCTCCCCGATGGTGACATCGAGAATGGCATGGCAGAAATAATCAAGTACGGTATAGTCGATGATCCGGACCTTTTTGCCCTCATGGAAAGTGAGACCGACGCAATATTGAGGAGAGACATGGATGTTATGGAAACACTCATCGCTCAGTCGTGCAAGATCAAAAAGGACATCGTGGAAATTGATGAAAAGGACATGGGCATCCGCCGCATGCTCAATTTCGGCCATACCGTGGGGCATGCCGTTGAGGCGGCGTCCGATTTCACGATCCCGCATGGAAACGCCGTGGCCATCGGAATGATTGCCTCTTCCCGCATATCGGAAAAACTGCATTACCTTCCCCGGGTCGATCGAGTACGAATCGAGACATTGATCCACAAGCTCGGGTTGCCGTGCCGCCTGCCTCACACGATGCGCACTGTGGATATCCTGCCGCGGCTCAAAATGGATAAAAAGAAAAAAGGCACGGCCCTGCACTTTGTGCTCCTCAAGAGACTGGGAATACCCTTTATCAACGATTCAGTGGGAGAAGACATTATCAGAGACACACTCGAGGAGCTATACCATGACGGTTGATGCGCTGACCAGGTTGAGAAACCAGGTACAGGAAAAGGACAGTGAACTCGTCAGGCTGTTGAACGAGAGAGCGGAATTGTCCATAAAAATCGGCGAGATAAAAAATCTTCGGCAGCTCAATATTTATGATCCCTCGCAGGAGGCTGCAATATTCCGTCGTATAAATGAAATAAACCACGGGCCGCTGCCGCAGGAATCGCTTCACAGCATTTTTAATGAAGTGCTCTCCGCATCCCGGGCCCTCCAGGCACCTGTCCGGATTGCATACCTGGGACCCGACGAATCGTTTTCGCACCTGGCGTCGCAATCGCATTTCGGACGCAGTGCGCTTTTTGCACCGCAATCGACCATTTTCGACGTCTTCGAAGAGGTAGAAAAAGGACGTGCAGACCGGGGAGTCGTGCCGGCAGAAAATTCTCTCGAGGGAACCGTCAAACTGACACTGGACCGTCTGGTTTCGTCACCGCTTCACATTCTGGCAGAAATTTATCTGCCCATTCGACACGCCCTCATGTCGACGGTGCAGGATACGAAGCAGGTCCAGCACGTGTATTCCCACCCCCAGGCCCTGGCCCAATGCCGAAATTGGCTGCGCATAAACCTGCCCCATGCCTCGACGCATGCGGTGGAGAGCACGGCTGCGGCTGCACATAAGATCCTGAAAGACAGGCAGGGAGCCGCCGTGGGGAGCGGCAGTGCGGCATCCAGATATGACCTCGCAATTCTGGCCGACGGTATCGAGGACTGTGCATCGAACATCACCCGTTTTCTCGTTATCGGCAAAGGCACCAATCCTCCCACCGGCAATGATAAGACATCCCTCATCTTCGGAACACGCCACGAATCCGGGGCTCTGTACCATGCATTAAGGCCATTCGCAGAGAAACACATCAATCTGCTGAAGATCGTGTCGCATCCCGTCAAAGACAGGGTGTGGGAATACATTTTTTTTATCGATTGTACTGGTCATGCCCAAGAAGATGCGGTAAAGGAGTGCATCGAAGAACTCCGACACATGTGTACGTTCGTCACGGTTAAGGGATCATATCCGGCAGAAGATACCGGGAGGGGCTAGACCGCAACGCATGATTTGTATTTCTATTCTGACACACACCACCGAAGATGCCGTAGAAAAGATGGCACACTGCAGTCACCTGGCTGACATGCTTGAAGTGCGGCTCGATGCCATCACGGACGTGGACATGCACCGCATCTTCGCTGCCGCAGGCGGACGGCTGCTGATCACGAACAGAACGCGTGACGAAGGCGGACATTTCACCGGCAGTGAAGGGGAACGGATCGCGTTCCTATGCCGGGCCGTGGCACTGGGGGCGGACTACGTCGATGCGGAGTTGCGCACCGCCGACATCCATATCACACATCTGAAGCAATGCATCACCCGGCACGGCGGACGTACATCCCTGATACTCTCTTACCATGATTTCAGTCAGACCCCGACACTCGGGACACTGCAGGACATTCTTGCCCAGGGCATCCGGCTCGGTGCAGATATCGTCAAGATCGCCACCTTCGCCCGGACAATGCAGGATAACCTCACCATACTGAACCTGCTCAGTGAGGCTGCGGCTATGGATCACAGAATTATTGCCTTCTGCATGGGCGAAAAAGGCCGGATAAGTCGCTTTATGGCGCCTCTCTTCGGCTCGTGCCTCAGCTTTGCCGCCATGGAAAAGGGAACGGAATCGGCACCGGGCCAGCTTACGATAGACGAAATAAAAGAATTTGAAAGGATGCTGTAATGACCGACGGCCCACAATTATTCATTCTTGTCGGCAATCCTGTGGCACACAGTCTCTCACCCCTGATGCACAACGCGGCATTCAGAAAAATGAAAATCGACGCCCGCTACAGTGCTGTCAGAGTTGACACCGTACGCGAAGCCCTACAGGCGATCAGGCGCATGCACGTGCGGGGAGCCAGCATCACTCTGCCCTATAAAACATCAATGGTTGAATACCTGGATGAAATGAGCGATAATGTGCGCAAAATAGGTGCCGTCAATACCGTTACTCATGTACACGGCACCTTGATCGGTGAAAACACCGACTGGACAGGCCTTGTCCGGGCCCTCGAAGGCTCCCTTGCCATTGCAGGTAGTACCTTTGCCGTCATAGGTGCAGGCGGGGCTGCACGGGCTGCCGTCTATGGGATACTAGAGAAAAGCGGGGTCCCCGTGATCGTGAGCAGAACCACGCGCACGGGTGAGGCCCTGGCAGATGAATTCGGGTGCGCGTTTCGTCCGCTGAACGAAATCGCCGACGTAGAGGCCCATTGCCTGATTAATACCACGCCTGTCGGCATGTCACCCGATAATAATGTGTCACCGGTATCGGCAGAAGTGCTTCCCAACTTTGCGTGGGTTATGGACATGATTTACAACCCGCTCCGGACCAGACTCCTGAAGGATGCCGAGGCGGCCGGATGCGGAATTATTTCGGGCCTTGCCATGTTTGTGTCGCAAGGTGCGGAACAGCTGCGGATATGGACCGGCAAGATGCCCCCTGTTGAATATATGATGAACATTACAACCCGGAAACTGAATCATGAAGGCAATTAAAACCATAGAAAAGCTCGATGCCACGGTCACTATACCGGGGTCGAAAAGCTTCACCCAGAGGGCACTGATTATTGCATCGCTTGCAAAGGGTCAGTCGTTTTTACGCAATGCGCTCATATCGGAAGATACCATGTACCTCATTGATGCGCTCAGGATGCTCGGTGCTGTTATACTTATCTCAAAAGAGGATATTATTGTGTCGGGAACAGATGGCATCCCTCAAAATCCGGGGAAACGGATATACGTGAGCAACAATGGCACGGCCCTTAGGTTCCTGACCACACTGGCGTCCCTCGGCAGGGGACCATTTATGATCGACGGTACGGAACGCCTGCGGCAGCGGCCGATCCAGCCGCTCATTGACGCCTTGAGATCACTGGGTGTCAGATGCTACAGCGCTCACGGCACGGGATACCCCCCCGTCACCGTGGAAGGCGGAAATTTCGAAGGCGGTTCCGTGACGTGTACCAATATTGAAAGCAGTCAGTATATTTCCTCTCTTCTCATCGGAGCACCGCGGGCACGCAGGGATGTCACGATTCTCATGCGTGGCGTTAACGTATCGCTGCCGTACATCGACATGACCATTGCCGTCATGAGCCATTTCGGCGTTTCCGTGGTCATAAAGAACAACACCGAGTATTTCATAAGAACTCCGCAATCCTACAAGGGCCGGAAATATATCATCGAAAGCGATGCGTCGAGCGCGTCATATTTCTTGCTGGCAGCGGCCTTGTGCCGGGGGAAAGTACGCATACTCAACATAAACCCGCACACCCTCCAGGGCGACATCGGTTTCGTCGACATACTCGAAGAAATCGGGTGTCATGTGGAAAGGGGTCACAATTACATTGAAGTCGTCGGCCGAAAACCGGAGCGGGGAGACATGGTATTCAACATGGCACACATGCCCGATATGGTACCGTCGCTTGCCGTGCTGTCGGCGCTCAGACCGGGCCGGACAAAGATCATAGGGGTCCCACATCTCAGGATTAAAGAGAGCAATCGTATCGCGAGTCTCGTTGCCGAATTAAACCGGATCGGAATCCCGACGCATGCAATGCCGGACGGCCTTGTGATAAACGGCGGGAAGCCGCCCCACGGCGACGAAATTGAAACGTATGAAGACCATCGCATCGCCATGAGCTTTGCGGTTGCCGGGCTCGTCGTCAAGGGGATCACCATCAAAAATGAAGACTGTGTCGCAAAATCATTCCCGGATTTCTGGCACACACTGGACGGGCTGTATACATGAAGAACATCATTATTATCGGGTACAGATGCACGGGCAAATCATCAGTGGGAAAGAAACTTGCCGAGATACTGCACCGCCCCTTTATCGATACGGACGAACTGATCATTAAAAAAACGGGACGCTCCATCCTGGAAACCATAGAGACCGATGGGTGGACCTATTTCCGCAGGATTGAGTGCGAGGTCGTACAGGAACTTGCAGCAGTCACCGGCAGTATTATCGCCACGGGTGGCGGAGTACTTGACGACCATGGCAATCGAGATATCCTGAAAACATGCGGTCTGTGCCTCTGGCTCACCGCCGACGCCGCAACGATTGTGACAAGACTGCTCTGCGACGGGGAAAGCACGCATTCCCGCCCAGCCCTGTCAATGCATGACATCACCACGGAAACACGTGCCATGCTTTTGAAGAGAGAGCCAGCCTACCGAGCGGTGGCCGATTACGTCATCGACACGCAACACAGAAATATCGATGAGACAGTGGAAAATATCCGCACCATACTGCAGGCAAACGAGGTGCTCTGATGCCGGGAAATTCGATAGGAACATTGTTCAGGGTCACAACCTGGGGAGAATCACATGGTCCCGCAATTGGTGTAGTGATTGACGGCTGCCCCCCCCGCATTCCCCTCCGTGAATCCGACATCCAGGCGGAGCTGGACAGGAGAAAGCCGGGACGAGGACCGGCAGCATCCCCCAGGAAGGAAGAGGACCGGGTTGAAATCCTGTCGGGAACCTTTGAGGGCACAACAACAGGAACATCGCTGGCCATGCTCATCCGCAACACGAATATAAAAAGCGACGATTATGATCATTTGCGCGGGGTATTCAGGCCGGGACATGGTGATATCACCTACGACAGGAAATACGGTATCCGAGACCATCGGGGCGGCGGCCGCGCCTCGGGTCGGGAAACGGCGGCCCGTGTCGCCGCCGGCGCCGTCGCGAAAAAGATAGTCGGAGCAGAAGACATATATGTAATCGCATACACGAAGGAACTGGGCGGCATCGTTGCGGATACGTCGAACCTCGGCGCGATCACTCGCAACGACCTGTGCTGTCCCGATCCGGCGGCGGCGGAAGAGATGCTGCAGAAACTGACGGAGGCCCGGAACAACGGTGATACCGTCGGCGGTATCGTGGAAATCATTGTCGTGGGGTGTCCCGCAGGTCTGGGAGAGCCCGTTTTCGACAAGATGGATGCCGATCTCGCCAAGGCGCTCATGAGTATCGGCACCGTCAAAGGTATTGAAATCGGCGCGGGGCTTCAGGCAGCAAAAATGACAGGAACGGAGTGCAATGATGCAATCACTCCTTATGGTTTCCTGGGAAACAACTCCGGAGGCATCCTGGCAGGTATCACCACTGGTGAAAATATCGTCATCAGAGTGGCCTGCAAACCCATCCCGTCCATCGGTCAGCCGCAGGATACCATTGACCTGCACGGCAGGCCGGTACGTCTGTCAGTTGCAGGACGACACGACGTCAGTGTGATTCCGCGCATCATACCCGTATGCGAAGCAATGGTTTTCATCGTACTGGCAGATCATCTATTGAGGCAACACGCGTTGGGGCTACACAAGCACGATGGATGATATAATCAATTTTTATCAGCCACGATATTGACAACCACAATAATAGTTGTTATGGTTGGGCAAATATTTTTTGAGAGATAAGACAATGACATATCGGTTATCGAACATGACAAGCTGGTGGTGGTGGCACAATGTACTGAAGGGGTTTGTCCACCAGTAACTGTATGTTTTAATGAAATCAGGGCCGTGGAAACCTCTTCCGGTTTCCACGGCTTTTTTATTTCTACCCCGGAATAAAGACGCAAAAAGGCCGTGACAATTCACGGCCTTTTTTATTTTTACGATGAGGTTACACATATGCACTATCCTTCTTTTAAATCGTTTGAAAAACTGGCAGGAAAAGGAAATCTCATCCCCATTTACCGCGAGATCCTTGCCGATATGGAGACTCCTGTCTCCGCCCTTGCCAAACTGCAATCCGAATCGACGGTCTTTCTCCTGGAAAGCGCCGAAGGTGGCGAAAAATGGGGACGCTACACGTTTCTCGGAACCGATCCCCGAACAATTTTCAGGGTTCAGGGCACCGAAATCGTCATCCGCGAAAACGGGACTGTCCGGCGCTTTCGGCACGAGGGGAAGCCCCTCTTCCACCTCCGAGAACTGTTAACACGCTATCGCCCCGTTTCGGTAAAAGGACTCCCGAGATTTTACGGCGGCGCCATCGGATACCTCGGCTACGATATGGTGCGGTACTTCGAAACACTGCCCGCCGACACCGACGATGATCTCGGTACCGACGATGCCGTATTTATTCTGGCCGACACCATGATCGTCTTCGACAACATACGCAATACTATCATGGTCGTTGCCTGTGCGTACACCGGTAACGGCACAACGTTGAGGGACATCTACGATGAACGCACCGCAAAGATCGATGCCATCATCACGATGCTGAATGCCCCGGTGGAGGTGGAGTCCCCTCCGCACACCGACACCATGCCGCCCACCTGGCTGGCAGCCGGTCAGTCACCGGCAGACTTCAAAACCATGGTGGAAAAGGCCAAAGATTATATTACCGCGGGCGACATTATTCAGGTCGTAATCTCCCGGCGCTTTGAAACGGAGAACCATTATCATCCCGTCGACCTGTACCGTGCGCTGCGATATATCAATCCTTCACCGTATCTTTTCTTTCTGAAACTGGACAACCTCGTCCTGATCGGCTCATCGCCCGAGGTGATGGTACGCCTCGAAGAGGGAGTTGCGGAGCTGCGGCCCATCGCCGGAACTCGCCGACGGGGCCGTACCGAGCAGGAGGATCGCGAGCTTGCCGACGAGCTCCTGCAGGACCCAAAAGAAAAGGCGGAACACATTATGCTCGTCGACCTCGGGCGTAATGACCTCGGCCGGGTCGCCCGCATCGGCAGTGTTCAGGTCACCCAATTAATGACCGTCGAGCGATATTCTCATGTGATGCACCTTGTATCCAACATCCGGGCCCAGCTCGCCGAAGGCAAAGATTGTTTTGATGTTCTGGCAGCCTCATTTCCGGCAGGAACCCTTACGGGGGCACCGAAAATCAGGGCTATGGAAATAATCGATGAACTGGAACAATACCGGCGGGGGCCCTACGGCGGGGCGGTGGGCTATATCAGTTTTTCCGGCAACATGGACATGGGCATCACGATCCGCACTATCATGGTCAGAGACGGAAAGCTGTTTATTCAGACAGGGGCCGGCATTGTTGCCGACTCCGATCCGGAACGTGAATACGAGGAAACCCTGAACAAGGCGGAAGGAATGATGCAGGCGATTCGCCTCGTCGCCTCCCGCTTTACGTTAGGCAATACATAACTACGGAGGGAACTCATGATCCTGATGATTGATAATTATGATTCGTTTACTTACAACCTCGTCCAGTACCTCGGCCAATTGGGCGAAGATGTCATTGTGCACCGCAATGACAGTATCACACCCGCCATGATTGACGACATTGAACCCGAAGCGATTTTTCTCTCGCCCGGCCCCCGGTCCCCGGAGGATGCGGGATGTGTGGTGAACATTATACAGCAGTTCTATCAAACAATTCCCATAATGGGCATCTGCCTGGGGCATCAGGCAATCGGCTATGCCTTCGGCGCCAGGGTGGTGAGGGCAGAAACTATCATGCACGGCAAAACGTCCGACATATACAGCGACGGCGCAACCATCTTCAAACGATTGCCGACGCCGTTTGTTGCCGGCCGCTACCACTCTCTCATTCTCGACCGCGCATCGATCCCGGCCGAGCTCGAAATCAGTGCCGAAACCGGGCAGAAAGAAATTATGGGCATACGGCATCGGAAATATCCGGTGGAGGGGATCCAATTCCATCCCGAATCCATCCTGACCCCCCACGGGAAACGGATCATGCGCAATTTTCTGGCCATGGCCCGGAACCCGGCAAAAAACTAAGGCAAAAACTAATAAAGGAGACACGGCAATGATCAGGAACGCAATCGGAAAAATCATCAACAGAGAAGACCTTGAAGAGAACGAAATGATGGAGGTCATGAACGCAATCATGGGAGGAAACGCAACACCCGCCCAGATCGCAGCGTTCATCACCGCACTCAGGATCAAGGGTGAAACGGTGGAGGAAGTAACCGGCGCTGCCCGCGTCATGCGACAGAAGGCCACCAGAATCGACGCCCGCGCATCAACCGTCGTGGATACCTGCGGTACCGGTGGTGACGGCATGAATACGTTCAACATCTCGACAACCGCGGCGTTCGTTGTTGCCGCCGCCGGACTCACCGTCGCCAAGCACGGCAACCGGGCAGTGTCCAGCGGCTGTGGCAGCGCCGACGTGTTGGAGGCCCTGGGTGTCAACATCGATGCCGGGCCCGAAGTCGTGGAAGAATGCATACAGGAGATCGGCATCGGGTTTCTGTTCGCCCCCCGGCTTCACGGGGCTATGAAATATGCTATCGGTCCGCGTCGCGAGATCGGCATCAGAACCATCTTCAATATGCTCGGCCCTCTGACCAATCCGGCAGGTGCCACCTCTCAGCTCATCGGCGTCTATGATCCGAAGCTGACGGAAATGTTTACCGGAGTCCTGAAAAATCTTGGTACGAAACGGGCCTTCATCGTGCATGGAGCGGATGGCCTCGACGAAGCAACGGTCACGGGAGACACGAGGGTGTCGGAACTGAAAGACGGAATTTCGACGACCTACAACATCAATCCGGTGGAGTTTTTCGGTGAGGTGTATGACGGCCGTGATCTGGGCGGAAGTGATGTCTCGACCAATGCCCAGATCACCCGGGACGTTCTGTCCGGGAAGGACGGGGCCGGTCGTAAAATCGTTCTTTTGAATGCCGCCCTTGCCATTGTTGCCGGGGATAAGGCCTCGACAATTGCCGACGGCATTGCCATCGCGGAAGCATGTATCGACAGCGGCGGTGCCCGCAAAAAGCTCCAAGGCCTGATAGAACTATCACACAATTGAGAGGCGGCAATGATCCTGAATACCATAGTAAAGAATAAACGAAAAGTTCTCGGCAGCCTGAAACGGCGTGTCCCACTTGACCTGCTGATGGAAAGAACACACGGAACACCACGCGCCCGCGCTTTCAAAGGGGCCCTCAGTGGGCGGACCTGTGCAATTATCGCGGAGGTGAAACGCAGCTCACCCTCAAAGGGCCGCTTAAAGGAGGACTTCGATCCCGTGGCCATGGCGCGTCAGTATGAAGCCCACGGTGCGGCGGCGATTTCAGTCCTTACGGAAGAAACGTATTTCGAGGGCAGCCTGTCATACCTGTACGAGATAAAAGAGAATACCTCGATTCCGATCCTACGCAAGGATTTTATCATCGATCCCTACCAGATTTACGAGACAAAGGTTTTCGGAGGGGACGCCCTGCTGCTGATTACAAGGATTCTCTCGGACGAAGAACTGCACCACTTCCTGCATCTCACCGAAACGCTCGGCCTTGCGGCCCTCGTGGAAGTACATACGCCGGAGGAACTCGACAGGGCCCTTGCCGCCGGTGCCGACATTGTCGGGGTCAACAACAGAGATCTGCACACGTTTGCCACCGACATTGCCACAAGTATCGACATGGCGCGGCATATCCCGGGCGACATCCTGACAGTCAGCGAGAGTGGGATCGGTTCGCATGAGGACATACAGACATTGACGGCGGCCGGCATCAATGCCTTCCTGGTGGGTGAGGCATTGATGAAGGCCACGGATATCGCCACAGTGCTCACGGAATTAGTGGGGAAAGGAGCATAACACAGTGCCGGAAATCAAGATCTGCGGTATTACGAATACGCGTGACGCCCTCGCCGCCGCTGAGTTCGGGGCAAATGCCGTCGGGTTCATCTTTTTCAAAAAAAGCCCGCGATACGTCCCGCCGGAACGCGCCCGCCGCATAATCAGTCATGTACCGCCCGACGTGGCGTGTGTCGGGGTCTTTGTCAATCGCGACATCCCGGATGTGCTGGAAATCGCGGACCACTGCAGACTCGATATGTTTCAGTTTCACGGCAACGAGTCTCCCGCTTACTGCCGCTCCTTCCCGACCGCCGCCACCATTAAGGCCTTCGCACCCCGATGCGAAGCGGATCTCGTTCTCTTGAAAGATTATCGGGTCCGGGCACTGCTCACTGATACCTACGACCCCGCACGGTACGGCGGCACGGGTAAAACCTCTGATTGGGGTCTCGCGGCACAGCTTACTGCAGACTACCCGCTCATACTCTCTGGGGGACTCAACACATCAAACGTGTGCCGCGCGCTGGATGCGGTATTTCCCGATGCCGTCGATATCAACAGTGGGATCGAGAACCGGCCGGGGCACAAAAATCATGTTGAACTCAGAAATATCATCGAACTAGTCCGACAGCGATCCCGCCTTCCGAAGGATACTACGACAAAGATCTTCTCCTGCAGGAGAAGGCATGGTGAATTACATTATGAAAGGTGCACACAATGAGAACACGACTACCTGATAAACACGGCCATTTCGGTATATTCGGCGGCCGCTATGCGGCCGAGACCCTCATGCCCGCCCTGCTGGAACTGGAAGACGCCTATCACACTGCCAGAAGGGATAGAGAATTTATGCGTGAACACACAGCGTATCTCCGCGACTATTCAGGACGGGAAACTCCCCTCTATTTTGCACGAGGTCTGACGAAAAAGCTCGGAGGGGCAAAAATCTACCTGAAACGGGAGGACCTGAATCATACCGGGTCACACAAGATCAACAATACTCTGGGGCAGGCGCTCCTCGCGCGCCGCATGGGCAAACACAAGGTGATTGCCGAAACGGGCGCGGGGCAACACGGGGTTGCCACTGCCACGGTTGCCGCACTGTTCGGCATGGAGTGTCGCATTTTCATGGGTGAAGAAGATATTCGGCGTCAGGCACCCAATGTGTTCCGTATGAAAATCCTTGGCGCGGAGGTCGTGCCCGTCTCATCGGGAACAGCCACCTTGAAGGATGCCATGAACGAAGCCATGCGGTACTGGGTTTCCCACGTGCGAGATACCTTTTACATTATCGGCACAACCGCCGGACCCCACCCTTACCCCGCCATGGTCCGCGATTTTCAGAGCGTGATCGGCAGGGAAGCGAAACGGCAGATCATGAAAAAGGAAGGGAAACTTCCCGATGTCCTGATCGCGTGCATCGGAGGCGGCAGCAACGCCATGGGTCTGTTTTACCCTTTCAGAAATTACCGCACCATTAAAAAAATCGGTGTCGAGGCCGGAGGGAAGGGAATCGCCACAGGCATGCACGCCGCCAGCATATCGGCGGGACAAATCGGGGTGCTGCACGGCAACAAGACCTACCTGCTGCAGGACAGCGCCGGTCAGATCAGAGATGCCTATTCCGTCGCTGCCGGGCTCGATTACCCGGGTGTCGGCCCCGAACACAGCTATTTTCACGCAACGGAACAGGTGCGGTACCTATCTGTTACTGACGAGGAGGCCATGGATGCTTTTCTGTTTCTGAGCAGATGCGAAGGCATTATTCCAGCCATGGAAAGCTCACATGCCGTTGCATACACGATGAAGCTCTCACCGACACTGACAAAGGATACCATTGTTATTGTCAATCTCTCCGGCCGGGGTGACAAAGATGCCGGCATCATGAGCGGCCATAAGGAGGTACACTGATGAGACATCGCATCGATCATACATTCGCACAACTGCGCGGTGCGAATGAGAAGGCCCTCGTGGCATACCTGACGGCGGGAGACCCCGATCTTGAGACGACACGCGAGATTATCCTTGCATTGGACAGTGCCGGTGTGGACA
>Ga0272441_10005329_pt1 | contig 22477 bp, 26 predicted proteins | sample SSMProp6N_FD_193582 | JGI IMG/M metagenome (GOLD analysis project Ga0272441, IMG submission 193582) | Marine sediment archaeal communities from Little Sippewissett salt marsh, Falmouth, MA, United States - SSM-Prop-6N | ecosystem: Environmental > Aquatic > Marine > Wetlands > Sediment ... | reverse complement strand
AAAGAAATCACTCCTATACAATGGCAGAGTTCAAGCCGCCAAAAAGAAAAGGAGTGATTTCATGGTAAAAAGTCTATCACATACAAAATGGATGTGTAAGTATCATATCGTATTCACACCGAAATACAGAAGGAAGATCATCTACAACAAGTACAAAGAAAGCATTGTACAAATCCTAAAAGATCTATGCAAATGGAAGGGGGTAGAAATTATCGAAGGTACGGCGATGGTGGATCATATTCACCTGTTAGTATCCATCCCTCCGAAATACAGTGTGTCGAGCTTCATGGGATACTTGAAAATGAAAAGCGCATTAATGATCTTTGATCGGCATGCGAATTTGAAGTATAAGTTTGGGAATCGACATTTCTGGTCGTGAGGATATTTTGTAAGCACAGTAGGGTTGAATGAAGCGACGATAGCGAAGTATGTGAGAGAGCAGGAAAAACACGATCAAATGATGGATCGTATCACGACCAAAGAAGCAGAAGACCCCTTTAGGGGTGGCTAGGTAATCGGAGCATCAGGCTTGAACAAAGTGAAAGCGGCACCTTGAGGTGCAGCAAGCAAAAAGCCCTTATAGGGCTAGGTCAAGCCACCGGCTTTGCCGGTGGTCTTGACTATCGATATCATTTCGGGGGAATATCTTCCTGGTTTTATCCAAGGCCAAGCAGAATCCCTCCCTGGTATGTGATAAAGGAAATCACCCAGGCGATGATCAGTTGGCCAACAATACTGACCCACATCCACTTCGCACCAAATTCCTGGCGCTGGGCTGCAACAGCAACCATGCAGGGTGTATAGAGCAATACAAACAACATAAAACTCATGGCTGCAAGCGCTCCGTGGCCGCCGCTGCTCTGTTCAAAACTGTCTTCAACAGCGACCATCAGATCCGTCATCTCTTCCTCTTCCTCACCTTCGAACAGGTCGATGCCCACAATGAGAGGAACGGATTTAATCGTATCTACGGCAGCGTCAAAGAAACATGTTCCGACTTCGACCAGGTCCTCGCCGAATGTTGTTGGTTCGGCAGCTTCCTCTGAGCCTTCTCCTACTCCGTACACCTGGGACATGGTGCCTACCACAACTTCTTTGGCTACAAAGCCTGTAATCAATGATCCGCTGGCCTCCCACTCACCAAAGCCGAGAGGCTTGAACAGCGGTGCTGTTATGCGTGAAACGGATGCGAAAGCACTCTGGTCCACGCTGCTGTCATTGAAGCTTCCTCCCGGGGAGGTGGGGATCGCGAGCAGGATCCAGATAGCGACACTGGTAATCAGGATGATGGACCATGCTTTTCGGATAAAGGCGCTGGTTCGTTCCCAGAGATGAAACCAGATAGACCTGAGTGTTGGCATGCGGTAGGGTGGAAGCTCCATCACAAACAGAGAACTTTCTTTATTCTTGAACACAGTGCGTTTCAGGAGCACGCCGATAAGAACAGCAACAGCAATTCCGAACACATACAGGCCAAAGATGACCATGCCGCTGTTTTGCGGAAAGAATATCGAGGCGAAAAGCACATATACAGGCAGCCTTGCCCCGCAGCTCATAAATGGCACCAGCAGGCCTGTAAGGATGCGGTCCTTTTCATTGTCGAGTGTGCGGGTCGCATAAATTGCAGGCACAGTGCAGCCGAAACCGACGATCATAGGCAGGAAGCTCTTGCCGTGCAGGCCGAGCGAATGCATCAGGCGGTCCATCACAAACGCGGCCCTGGCCATGTAGCCGGAATCCTCCAGCACTGCAAGGGCAAAGTAGAGGGCCATCAGCACAGGCACGAAAACGAGCACCCCGCCGACGCCGGCGATCACACCGTCCACCATAAGGCTTTCGAACCAGGTACCGCCCAGTCCGACTGCTCCTAGCAGTGCGACAACCCAGTTGGTGATTGGGCCGCCAATAACGCCGTCCACCCAATCCAGAAACGGAGAAGCAACGTCGGTGGTGATCTTGAATACGACCCACATCATTGCAAGGAAGATTGGAATACCTAGGAAACGGTTCGTGAGAATCCAGTCAAGTTTATCGGAGAAGGAATCCTCCACGGCCTCTTCTTTAATAAGGACCTGCTGTATCTGCTCATGAATCCAGCTGTATCGCCGGTCGGTGATAATCGTATCGAGGTCATCGTCGAACAGCGAAGCCAGTTCTGCGGCACTCTTGTTCGCGGTTGCCAGTACCTGATCCGTGGTTTCGATCTTCTGGACTTTTTCGATAATATCCGAATCCTGCTGCAGCAGCTTGAGCGCCAGCCAGCGAGGGTTGTAGCTCCCAGCCAGTACAGCATGTTTGGAAATCAGGTCAGCCAGTGCAGCTATTCCTTTCTCAACAGCATTTCCGTAATTGATTACCAGTGATGTATTGACAGCTCTTGTGTATACAGTGTTCATGCGGCTTTCTCCTCAAGCAATTCATGTTTTGCAATTTCTTCAGCGATTGCAGCTTTTAGATCATCCAGACCTTCCCCTTTGTTCGCAGTGGTTGGGATCACGGGGATGTCCAGAATCCGCATGAGGCCTTTCTCCTGGATCTTCATCCCGCGCATTTTAGCCTGGTCGCTCATGTTCAGCGCAGCAACAGCCGGAACCCCCATTTCAAGGACCTGGACAGTGAGATACAAATTGCGCTCGAGATTGGCGGAATCGATAACCAGTACGACAAGGTCCGGTTTCTGATGGATGATAAAGTCGCGTGCAATGACCTCTTCCAGGGAAAAAGCTGTGAGGCTGTAAGTGCCTGGTAGATCAACGACCTGGTATTCCTGTCCCTGATACATCCAGGTGCCTTCCTTTTTCTCTACGGTTTTTCCCGGCCAATTACCCACATGCTGATGAGAGCCTGTGAGGGCATTAAAAATTGTGCTTTTACCGGCGTTAGGATTTCCGGCAAGAGCAATCGTGTAACGTTCTGGCATCATATACTCCTTAAAAATGGGAAATCAGCAAGAAACCGATTCGAGGATTGCCCGGATCAGTTTTCCTGCTGGTCCTCAGATATTTCAACCATAATGGTTTCGGCTTCCGTTTTTCGCAGTGAGAGGCTGTACCCCTTGACAGAATATTCAATCGGGTCTCCCAATGGAGCAATACGAATAACACTGACTTCAGTGCCTGTCACAAGCCCCATATCGAGCATCCTTCTTCGTGCAACCCCCTTGCCCCCAACATGAACAACAACACCTGTCTGGTCTTTTTTAAGTTCAGACAATGGGATCTTTTCTATCGTAATTTGTTTTTCTGCCTGCATGTGGTTCTCCTTGTAAGTGCCATGGTTTTGTTGGATATCGTTCTGAGATGGTATTTCACCTGATTCAGACCCGGGGTCGGGAGTCACAAAAATCTGTCTCATAAGATCTGCATTCAAGGAAAGGCTTTCCCCGCCGATTTTCAAGAGACAACTGCTGCTGCTTCTTGCCTGTACTTCAAATACTGCTCCGGGCCGGAAGTCCAAGTCTCCCAGGTAGGCTTGGGTTTCTTCGGGGGCGTCAAGATGTACGACGATACCTGAATTTCCGGCATTGAGTCTGTCCAGTGAAAGGATGGTCTTTTCAGGGACCTGTTGTCCTGTTGAGGGAATAGGTTTCCCGATAGGATTAACTGCAGGGAAATCAAGGAATCGGTCGAGATGGTCAGCAAGCAGATCCGCAGTGGTATGTTCCAGCTCACAGGCGAAGTCATGCGCCTGCTCATAAGTAAGTCCTAGTTTTTCGCAAAGGAATACTTCCCACAGACGGTGTTTACGAAGAATGTCTCTGGCTACCTGATCTCCCTCTTCAGTCAGTAAAACACCCTTGTACGGCTGATATTGCACCAGCCCGGAGTCCTGAAGTTTGCGGCACATCTCATTTGCAGAAACTGCTGATATGGAAAGAACATGGGAGAGCGCTGAAAGAGGGACGGGTTTTTGTTCATTTTGCTCGCGGGCGATTGTAACCAGATACATCTGCATGCTTTCGCTGACCATAAATTCCCTCTTTTTTATAGGTGAACCTAAATATATTTATTATTATTATTAGGTAAGCCTTATAATAATACTCAATATAACTGCTGTCAAGAGATGGAAAATAAAAGCGGATTCATGGAAATGTACTGGTTCGTGAAGAGGTATAAACAGGTTCTGGATGGGATCTTTTATACTGGAGGGAGGAGGCAGTGTCCTCTGGGGGATATTTCGTGATTAACCTGGAACAAAGGACCTTATTTCACAGGGTAATCCGGGGAAGATAAAAAAACGGGTAGACACCGTGTCTACCCATACTGTGGTATTTGTTCCTGTCAGCGAATAAAAGGAATACTCAGCGGATAGCGGACCGGTTTGTCCGATATGGCCCTGACTGCATTAATGACGCCCTGCCATGTGATGAAGAAGCCCAGCAGGATCATCGGCAGCGTTACCAGGGTCAGTCCGCCCAGGTAGATCGTCTCGATATTCATATTGAGTACTTCCTCGAGATAGATCACGCCTCCTGAAAGAAGGAACAGGCCAAGCGCAAGAGCAAAGAGCACCAATGTCATTGTGATCTGGAAATTAAGCACAAGTCTGCCCTGCTGTTCGATTTTATGGTTCCTGCTCTTTTTCCAGCTCCAGATCAGAAGGGGGATAATCACTATACACACCATAGTGCTGAGATGCAGCGCAGCCAGCCAGATTGTCTCGTCCTTCTGTTCGCTGTTAAAGTCGAATTCGAGGATGTTGCTGAGACTGTTGAGCGTGAAAGATCTGGGTTCTACTTCTCCCTGTTCGATACGCTGGATGGTTCGGGTGCTTACCTCGCAGTATTCTGCCAGCTTCTCCTGCGTGAGCCCTTTCTGGTTCCGCAGTTCGGAAACAAGTGTCCCTAAATCAGGTTGTTTCATTGTATACCTCCCGGTGTTTATCTGACTCCATTATGAATTCCGGGGTTTTTTTCTCAATGTCGTATACACGACACTTTAACGACATTTCGAAAACATGCAGGCTGCGGGGAGCCGTTGTCTATTAATACTAATAATAAGACGAATCGGTTTATTCCAATGGTTCATATTGATTCTGTTGGTTAAATAAACCGATTAAACATACCCGTTGACCTGTAAAAGCTGTCAGAGGAGAGATTTCTCAAAGATCAATGTGTAGCAGATAAAATTCCCGGCCTTGCTCATCAGTCTGAACCCGGCAGACTCAACAAGGCTGGTCAGCCGGCAGGCGAGCATGTAGTCGGGGTCGAGCAGAAGTTCACTGAAGGCGAGCAGGCCGTCCGGTTTGAGTAACCTGTGGAATTCTGCCAAAGCCCGATCCGGCGTTGGAAATTCGCCTATCACAGCGATCATGGTTACGAGGTCGAAGCTTCCTTGCTCAAAGGGAAGCGCAAATACATCGGCTGTACGGGCTTCGATATTTTCCAGGCACGCATTTTTAATCACGCCCTGAATTCACTCGATGACAGCCGGCTCGATATCGATTGTAATCAGCCTTCCTTCAGGCCCGATCCTCCGGGCAGCAGCGAGTGTATAGGTGCCGTTACCCGGCCCGACTTCCAGTACCTTCATACCGGGCTGTATACCGTGCCTTTCGGCGGTGCTGTCTGGAGGTTGAATCCGTCGCCGGAAAGGGTTGTCGATCAGTGATACTAAAGCCGATGGAATGGGAAACTTATAGAAGTGCCGGATGATCCGGATCAATGTGTGCAGCCCAATAATAATCAGCAGAAGGCTAAAAAGGAACTTCAGCAGTTTGTAAATCTCCATTGGAACACTCCCTGGCAGCAGCGGTATGAAGTGATATCGCTGGAAACGAAACAGGTTCCTGTTTCAGGAGTTGCTGGAAAGCAATCCGGATCGGCCCAGCCCCTGGATATTTAGGGGGCGCTGACCTTTTCTGCTGTCAGGGTTTCCAGGTTAAAAAGATAAACGCCATCTTCAGCCGGATCCGCGACACAACCGTAGCGCAGGAAGGATTCGAATTGGAGCGCCCCTTCCCAGACGCCGGGATTGGAAGGGGTATCGTTGGGTGACGGATAAAATGTGCCTTCGTCTGAAGATTCAGGCAGTCCAGCGAAATCCTCCTGGTGAAGGGTTTGCTTGATATTCCCGCTGGAATCCAGACGGAGGAAAGCAAGCCGCCATCCGACATAGCACGCATCGCCGTAGTGGATGCCCTCATAGAACGCGATCCAATGGCCGTCAGGGGAGACAGCCGGTGCGAACCCGTCGGCAAGAACGGTGATTTCTCCGGTGGCAATGTCAGCCAAAAGAAGTCGATCACGGACTTTCAGCGGGCTGTCCGCGTCCTCAACACGATCGCTTAATGCGAGAGCCGAACCGTTCGGGAACCAGGACAGCCCGGTTATGCTGATAGATGAGTGGAGTATAAGGGTCTCGCCGGAGCTGTCTTCAATCGCCAGGATGCTGTCTTCGTAGATAGTGGCAGCAGCGGATCCGTCTGGAGAGGGATAGGCCCCTGTGATCTCCAGGCCGGTGGATGGCTCCTCCTCATTGTTGGGCTGGCTCTCCGGGGATGGTCTGTCTTCCACAGCCTGTGTTGCCAGCAGGGAATCCTGCACAGCAACCTGGGTTGACAGTGCGGCATTCTCGGTGGATAGTGCCGCAAACGTTTCACTGTTTGCGATTTCAGACAATCCTGAGAGGCTGCAGGCAGCAGTCAGAAGTATCAATGGGAAAAACACAACGACAATCAGCAGGTCTTTTCTATTGGAAGCAGTCATTGGCACCAACTTTTATATCGCTTGATGAACCAATCAGCCCGATGTTCATCGATAGTCCGATCTGCGAAACGGGTTTTGCATCAGGTTCTTCCAAGCAAAGATAAATCACGGTCGGTCTCAGGATAGAGATCGATTTCATGCCGAACTTAAGCTGTACACATGATACACCACACCATGGAAATGTAAAAAGGTTGAGTAGGGCTGATCTTGTTTACAATCCATGCCTGGCAGCACCCTGGAACGGATGATGGATAGCACAGATGATTTTGAAATACTTCACTTTAATACATCTCCAGTCTGATTGCGCGTGGGAAGACTAGAGGTTAGCATTGGAACAGATCCATAAACCCGGCCTTGGATACAGGCAGCGAGAGAAATATTCATTGATTGACCTGTAATTCGAACAGGATTGTTTCATCAGAGATAAAGAAAAAGGAGGCGGCATGGCAAGCTCGAAAAGCGTTTCCCATCTACCTGTAAAGAAAAATATTAGCTCTACACAGACGTGGACAATTGCAGCTGCAATCCTGATGGCGGTTATGTCGCTGCTTGGCCTCGTTTTCACCAGCAGCGTTTATTCCACTGAGGAGCAGATTTCCTCCTATAAACCGAATGATCTTATCAACCTGGTAATCGCACTGCCCCTGATACTGGGTTTGATACGTTCCGTTCGGAAGGGAAGATGGATAGGACTGCTGTTCTGGCCGGGAATGCTCATGTTTATGATTTACAACTATACTGCCATGCTGATCGGGATTCCTTTTGGCTGGCCTTCATTGGCCTATGCTGCAGTGGTGCTGACAAGCGCATACCAGTTGTTTACACTGCTGCGCAGTATCGACGGTGCGGCTGTGCAAAAAAGACTTGAGGGCGCTGTGAATGAACGGTTCTCCGGAATTGTGCTGGTTCTTTTCGCTGTCGGATTCTTTTTCCTTGCGGCAGGGGTGATCCAGCAGGCTGCTGCAGGTGAATCGATATCCAGGCCGGAGGTGGGTGTTTCTGCTGCTGATATGGTTCTATCTGTACTCCTGCTTGTGGGTGGTTTATTGTTCTTTCTACGCAAGCCGCTGGGTTACGCTGCAGGGCCGGGAATGCTCTTTGTGTCCATGGTTCTATTTATTGCAGTTATTCTTTTTGTGATCATCCAGCCATTTCTCCTGGGAACGTCTTTTAGCTGGAATGATCTTGTCGTTCTTGGCTCCATGGCGATTGTGTGCTTGATACCCTTTTTATTGATGACGCGCGGCATTCTGGCACATGATCGTGGCAATCGCGAGGCCATACAGTGATACGTAGATAAAACAACTTCACCAGTACCTTCTGACGAATGAATATGCGTTAAAAGGTACTTTTTTTTCGTCGCTGGTCATAGGCACTATCCATCGCTTTCGCTATTATGAACGTAGAAATCTTTTTAACTGAAATCATGGAGTTGGCTATGTCTGATAATGAATTGTTCCAGCAAAGATTATGTAAGACTGCAGGCGTTGCAGCACTGCTTCAGCTGTGCACACTCGGTGCTTTTTCCATCGTGATGGGAATAATCGGCACCAAACCCGATACGGCTGCTGAATATTTCGCAATTTATGAACAAAACCCTGTACATGCCCTTTTGAGGGGTGATATTTCTGTTATGATCCTGATCGGCCTATACCTTGCCATCATCCCCGCACTCGCGGCCAAGCTGTGGAAAATTAATCCGGTTTGGGTCGGGTATGCCGCCATGTTGAGCATTATTGCGGCGATGGGCGCGATTTTCAGCGAATCCAGCTTTTCCCTTTTGCATCTCGGGGCGCGCTATGTGGAAGCAGCCTCTGAAGCGGCGCGCGCCGAAATCCTGGCAGCCGGGGAGGCGGTGATCGCTTCTGATTTATGGAACAGCACCGCCGCGTACATGGGAGGAATCTTCCTCCAGGGATCAGGTGTGGTGCTCTCTGTTGTGATGCTGCGCAGCAAGGATTTCAGTAAGGTAACAGCTGTCAGTGGACTGCTTGGTAATGCTATAGACCTTGTACAGCACCTGGTGCATCCCTTTGCGCCTTCCTTCGCGGCTTCGTTCCAGGCTTTTATGGGGGTTTTTTACCTGGTCTGGTATCCCATGCTTGCCCGTGATTTCTTCCTCCTGGCTAAAAAGAAGGTGTCGATATGAAAGTTTTTATGGAAGGTATCCACGACCTGAAAAAATTTCCCCGGGCTTTTATGGGTATCTATGAGGCAGAACTCGATACCCGCACAAGAACAGCGATTTTTGGATTTGCTGCACTGAAAAAGGCATAGAATATTAATAAGGATGTTGGAATCCTTTTGGTACCGCCGGAAGAATTTCCGGCCCAGGGAACGAAGGGGCCGTCGAAAGACGAAGCGTTCGAGCGTGCAGAAGACCAGGAAGCGGTTTTTCTTCCAAAAGGAAAGGAAGTTTGAGATGTCTTCAAGAAAGCAGGATGTAAAAATTGCGGCGGGCGGGTGGAAAAACCTGTACCGTATGGGTGCTGCTGCCCCGCTGCTTACACTGCTGTTCTATATCAGTGAATTTACACTGATCTCATGGTATTCATTTCCCTCCTCAATGGAGGAGTGGTTCCAACTGTGCCAGCAAAGCAAGATTCTGGGGCTTCTCTACCTCAACTCCCTGGATATTTTATCAATTACATTGCTGGGGCTGATGTTTCTGGCACTGTTTATGGCTCTCAGGAAATCAGATCAGGCCTGGATGCTGGCAGCAACTTTCTTCGCTCTGCTGGGAGTCGTTGTTTTTGTTGTCCCGCGTACGGCAGCCCTTTCAATATTGACTCTAAGCGACCGTCATGCGCTGGCTTCCAGCGGGGAAGAACAGGCGAGGCTGCTTGCCGCCGGTGAAGCCCTGGGATCGATGTCTCTTCCTACGCCGCAGACTGCAGGCTTTTTTTTCATGGCTGTTGGCGTCCTGATTCTCTCGGTAGTCATGCTCCGGACTCAATCATTCAGCAGGATCACGGCATGGCTCGGTATCCTGGCAAGTGTGGCTACCTTTGCTGATGATATCAGTCTTGTCGTTTACCCTGCGGTTTCTACGACATTGATGATTCTCAGCGGTTTGTTCTGGATTCCGTGGTGGCTTATGATAAGCCGTGAGCTTTTCAGGTTGAACAAAACAGTCACTCAGGAAGAGGAAACATACTATGCTGGATAAAATACTTGTAACCTACGCCAGCCGCACCGGGTCAACCAGGGAAACAGCCCGGGAAATCGCCCGGATACTGTCGGAAGACGGTACCCGGGTTGATCTGCTCCCGATGGACGACGTCAAGGATCTATCGCCTTATCAGGCTGTGGTCGCTGGAAGTGCCATCCAAAGCCAGCGATGGCTGCCGGAAGCGGTGCGCTTTGTCCAAAAGTATCGAGCCGATCTCAATCAGAAAACGTTCGCCATGTTCTCCCTGTGTATGACACTGGCAATGAAGAATGGTGAAAAATACCGGCCGGATATCCGGGTATGGCTTGCGCCGGTCCGCAGTCTTGTAAAACCTGTGAGTGAAGGGCTGTTTGCAGGCGCCCTGGATATCAGCCGTATACCTTCGTTTGCAGACCGCATAAAATTCCGCATGAGTGTGCTGTTTGGCGTATGGAAAGAAGGCGATCATCGCGATCAGGATGCCATCCGAAGATGGGCGGAGAAACTGAGTAATTCCCTCAAAGAACGCAATGGATGAGCTTCTGCAGAAACCTGCAGGCCTGCAACTCAAGGAAGGATCGAAGGGGATGAACCGCAGAAGTGTAGAGAAGAGGAGGCCAGGTTGGGCCCCGGACATTTAGGAGTCGGTTTTGCGGCCAAGACGGTGGCGCCGAAAGCGCCGCTTTGGTCGCTTCTTGCAGCCAGCGAGGCGCTCGACCTGCTGAGTGGGGTTTTTATCGCAGTTGGGTCAGAAAGTATGGCTGTCTCAGAAACGAGTTTCAGGGAGGGGCTGCAGATACTCACTCCGGGTTCGATTCCCTGGTCGCACGGCTTGTTTATGGCCGTGGTCTGGTCGCTGCTGTTTGGGGCAGCTGCCTTGTGGGGAACAAGGGACAGGCGAGCCGCGATCGTGATCGGGCTGGTGGTGTTCAGCCATTGGGTGCTCGATTTTATCGTTCACCTTCCTGACCTGCCGCTGATGTTCGCGGGTTCGCCTGAATTCGGCCTCGGTCTTTGGGGATCCGGTGCTGGGCTGATTGTAAGCCTGCTATTGGAGATACTCCTTCTGGTTGGAGGGGTCGGTATATATCTTCGCTGGAAAAAGGAAGCTCGGATAGATCAGGAATAGCGCTGCGATAAAAAATAGCTCTGCCGCAAATGTTACCCCGGGTATATCCGGCCTCGATCACGGGTTTTGAAAATTTCAGGGAGAAAAAACCATCGCTGGATTATCGATGACAGCGTCTGTATGTGGGTATTCTCTTCACCAGAGCCACTTCAGCAGGGCGGAAAAACGCTCAGGGGTTTTGCTTGACAGGGATATTCGATCCCGTTATTATTTATTCAATCTTGTATATATAAGGTAATATAAATATGTCCACCCGGCTTGTTATCCTGGGGCTGCTGCGCGAACGCCCGCTGTATGGCTATGAAATCAAATCAATCATCGAAGACCATATGGGTGACTGGACCAATATTGCATTCGGTTCGATCTATTTCGCCCTGGGCAAACTGGCGGACGAGGGGTATATCGAAAAAGCTGCCACTGAAAAGGAAGGCGGCCGTCCTTCTCGCAGTGTGTACCGGATAACTGATGAAGGGCAGGGCGAATTCGAGCGCTTGCTTCGAGAGGTCTGGAATACGATTGACCGCCAGTATTATCCCTTCGACATCGGCCTCTTTTTTATGAGTGTGCTGTCGAAGCAGGAAATAATAACCTCCCTGCGCAGTCGTGTGGACCAGCTGGAAGCGGTTCTGCAATATCTTGATCAGCACCAGTCTGAATCAATGGCGCAGGATCAGGTTCCGCCCCTGGCAAATGCGATATTTGATCATACACGCGTCCATACCGGTGCTGAGCTATCCTGGACGCGCGATCTTCTGGAAAGTGTTGAAGCAGGAGAGTATCCGTAATTTTTTTACCTGATAATACAAGCTTGTATATTTAATATTATATAGAGGAGTGGAGATGAGACTTGTAAAAGGAGCGAAAGAAACTTTTGGATGGGTGACTGTGCAGCAGAACCAGACAATCACAATTCCACTGGCTGCCTGGAAACGATATGGCTTCTTTGTCGGGGAGCAGGCACTTTTTCTTCGTGGAAGCAGGACATCCGGCGGATTTGGTATCAGCAGCCAGAGGCTGCTGCCTTGTACGCTGTTCAGCACCAGCGAACAGCGTGCACTGGGATACGCCGAATTTCTTTCAGAGAGAGAAGTTGTTTTACCGGAGTGCCTTCACGCTGACCCTGGCTGCCGGCTGCTGACTGCATTCGGCAGCGGACTTGTGCTGGGGTTGATCAGCAAGGGACCAATCTATGAAGAAGCCCTCCGGCATCCTGAGCTGGAAGGTGGAGAGGGAATATTCGATGAAATCGGTGTCGCTTAAGAAATTTATTTCGGGGGTTGATCATATCGCCCTTTCAGTGCCGGATCTGGAGGAAGGGCTTTCCTTCTTCCGTGACCTGTTGGGTTTTCAAAAAAAATTCGATGTGGAATTCGAGGGGCACAGGATTGTGATTCTCAATGCCGGCAAGATAACAATCGAATTATGGGCAGATCCGGATGGGATAACGAAGCCTTCTGATTCAAAAGAGTATGGAGTGCATCATTTTGGAATTAAGATCAGGGATATTGAGGCTGTAATGCCGCTTCTGGAAGAAATCGGTGTGGAATCCATCACAGGAATCTACGAGCCGACAGATGGCCTCAAAGAGGCTATTGTGCGGGGGCCAGGCGGGGTGCGGGTTCAGTTGGTGGAACAGAATATTCCCCGTCTGTTGTTGGGAATGATCTCCGGAAAATCCAAATAAAGTGGTTGAAAACAGGACGGGCTTGTTCGCGGTTGGACCGATGCATTGCTCATTGATTGGATTTTCGGCCAGCAGCTGTATACAGTCGAAAGGAAAGGATCTATGGAACAGGTAATGATGGGAGCGATAGTCCTCGCTGTAGTACTGGTTGTAAGACGGAAAGATATCTTTGTGTTTCGCTGGCAGCCGGAGAAGGGAACGCGGGTGGCTGTTGGGACCGGGTTGTTGGCTTTTGTTTTAAGTGCAGTGCTGCTGCTGTTGGAACCAGGCTCTCTTGCCGGGCACCTGGTTCTGTACGTCGGTACCTGGGTAGTGTGTGGTGCGGTGATTCCCTGGGGATATACACTCCTGGTTGAGGGAGATTCGATTTCCAGCCTGGGGCTGCGCCGGGAAAAGTGGAAACAAAGCTTGCTGATCGGTCTGGGTCTGGCGGCTTTTTTCAGTCCGGTTTTTGTCTTCCAGACCGACTGGAGTGGAGTGAACTGGAATGATGTCGGCCGGTCAGCGGTTGTTTTGATTGGCGGAGGCGGATTATTTGAACTTTTTCTATTTTATGGATTCATCCATCTGCGGTTGGAAAAGGCATTCGGGCCGCTGCCGGCTATCGTTCTGACAGCGGTAGTCTATGTACTCTGGCATACCGGCACACAGCTGACCCTGGAAGCAGGCCCATGGCTGGGTGCGTTGAAGCTGCTGGGGGTCGGGATCATGTATCAGGGAGTCTTCAGCCTGACATACAACCTTCTTGTCATCTGGCCCTTTTTCATGGGGATGGGGGTGATGATCGATTTCCTGGTGAACATAGGTGACCTGGGAACAATCAGTGCCGCATTTCCATGGGGAGTTGGATCGATCCTCGCGATAGGCGTTGTAGTGCTGGCGGTCCGGCGGGCAGCGTCCTGAAGCGGCCCACTTCCGTGAGTAATATGAGGGAAAAACCAATTTTCGGGTGTGCCGCAGGAAAAACCGGGAATTAAGGCTCCTTATATTCTGTGCGTTCCGTATGTTTCCTTTGAGCTGGCAAGTGAATTCTGGGGCCTGGTGATAGTGATCCCGGAGGGAAAGTTTTATAACGCCGGGAGAAACACCGGTTCTCCTCAAGGAAGTTTTCTGTGGAAGTTGAGTTCCGTTTCCATATCGGTAAAGGAGGGTCTCCAGCCATTGGCCAATCAGCAGCTTATCGTTTGGAGACCGTTTTCCACAGGACACCTGCCGCTTCGACAATCAGGATCACAAAGCTGCCGCCGATAAATATCCATTTCAACAGGGTAAAGACGGGCGTCAGCACATCCAGCAGCGTGGTTGTCTCCGGGAAGCGGGCAAAAACAACAGAAGCCCCCACATTCTCAAGGATATCGAACAGGGCGCCCAGCAGCGGTACAAGGTTCAGGTAAGCCCATCTACTGTCGCCGAACAGCCGCCAGCCCAGCCAGCTCAGGGCAGTCAGCAGGAAGATTGTATAGACAAGGGGCCAGAGCACATCGAAGGTGAATCGGGCACGGATATAGGCAGCTCGCCCTTCTTCGCCGTATTCCTCAGCCATCCTGTATAGATCCTGCGCTGTGTAGAAAAAGGAAGTGTCGGGGGATTCGGCGGTATTGGTGTTTTCCTCGGCTTTTGCAGCCTGGGAAGGGAGTACAAGCGCTGTAAAAAGGATAAACACCACAAGCGCAACGATGGTAATTTTTCCCGTACTTTTTTCTATCATCCAGGTGGAAAATCGGGTCAGCATAACTCAGAGGCTCCATATTCTGTAATAGATAGTCTTGCCAGGTCTCAGACTCGATGAGTATCCGGTGCTGTCCATTGTACACTGAACTGATACAAGAAGGCGGCCATGTTCACAGTTGGGTTTTCAAAGGGAAGAAATGGGTGCCAGGGAGAAAAAATTAATTATCTTTACGTCGGGATACAGACATTCCTGCACCAAAAACGAGCCCAACTCCAATACCGATCGGAAGATTGCCAATAGCGATTCCGAGAGCAGCACCCAACGCCAGTCCAAGTCCCAAAGATGGAACAGGCTTTTTTGAATAAGATGTCTTGTTATTTGTTTGTTTTTTATCCATCTGGAACTTCCTGTTTCTGCGCTGATAAATTTGTAAAGAACCCGGGTCAGTACTCAGTGCTGTCCCGGGTTCTGGAGTTGAATCTGGTTCAGTTCTTTTCCTCTGTGTCAGGTGTTTCCCCGGGCTCATCTTCAACAACCATCAGATTGGTATTGCCGGGGGTTGCAGAATCCCGCTCTTCTGCCATCTTTCCTTTTTGCATCTTGCCAAGATACTCGGGCAGTTCGAACCCAGCCATCTGTGAAATATCCTGAAGCGGTGGCAAACTCTTGAACAGGTTGGAAATAAAATTCGCTGTCGAAGAAGAGTCCCCGTTTCCGGAATCCCAGACTGTAATCTTGTCGATCTTGAGATTGCTGATCGCTTCGACCTGGCGGGAAACAAGTTCCTCGATTTTTTCAATCATAAGCAACGTAGCTGCTGCCTGTGAGTCGCCGTCTACACTATCGACCAGTTTCTGGTATCCGTCTGCTTTGGAGGCGAGAAGCTTCTTGATACCGTCAGCCTCGGCTGTGTATTTCAGCAGAATACTGTCGGCGACACCTTTCGCCTCGCGGCGGATGCGTTCTGCTTCTGCATCGGCTGCAATTTCAACTTTTCGCTTTTTGATTTCTTCACGAACAACTTCTTCAGCTCGCAGCCGTTCCAACTCAGCTTCATATAACGCTTTCTGGATAGCGACTTGAGCGTCATACCGGGCAACTTCTGACCGCTGAAGGGCGGAAGCTCGTTCGACTTCGAGATCCGCATTGTAGTTCGCAATATTGGCATTAGCTGTATTTTCGCCCTCCACTGCCAGTGCTTCCTGCTCCTGAACCTGGCGCCGCTGGTTGGATTCGGCTTTTTTACGGCCAATTTCTGCTTCTGTCAAAGCGACTTTTACCTGGATTTCCTGCTCCCGCATCGCATCTGCTTCACCTATGGCGCCGTATTTGTTTTGCATGGCCACATCCACACGCGCCTGGTTGATCGCTTCCGATGCAGCCTTTTTACCGATACTTTCGATGTAGTCGGACTCATCAGTAATGTCGGTAATATTTACATTGATAAGGTGCAGGCCGATCTTGTTGAGTTCGGGTTCAACGTTGTGGCGGATCGCCTCCAGGAAACTCTCCCGATCCTGGTTGATTTGTTCAATGGTCAGGGATGCTACTGTCAGACGAAGCTGGCCGAAGATAATCTCCTTGGCCATGTCTTCGATTGCCTGCTGCGGCAGGTGAAGGATCCGCTCGGCTGCATTACTCATGATATCCGGCGAAGTGCTGATACCAACCGTGAAGGTGCTCGGAACATGGATGCGGATATTCTGCTGTGAGAGTGCATTTTCCAGCGGAATATTGATGGTGATCGGAGTAAGATCCATATATGCATAATCCTGGATCAGGGGCCATACGAACGTGCCTCCACCGTGTAGAGTCCTGCTTGATCTTCCTTTGGCAACTTTGCCGAAGATTACCAGTATCTTGTCCGAGGGACAGCGTTTATATCTGCTGGCAAGGAAAATGATGGTAAAAAACACCAGCATAACGAATCCGATAAGTGCCAGCATTCCGAAACTGAAGGCGTTCATGAAATTTCTCCCTTTTTTGTGTTTTCAATCAGTTTTTCTACGATCAGTGTTGTCGAATCAGAAACCCCCTTAACCCGTACTTTTACACCTGTGCTGATTTTTTTGCCGTCAGCAGAGACTGCGTCCAGGATTTTCAGGGAACCCTGTACAGTGACCTGAACCTGCCCTGATCCCTTTGCGGGAATACTGAGATAGACAGAACCCGCCTGTCCTACAGCATTACCAATATCGATCGTTCCATCCGACTGCAGCCGGGTCATCTGAGAGAACAGGACACTGATTACCCATACAGTGAACAAGCCGACAACCACCGCACCAACAACAGTAAGTGGAACAAACAGGTTGGCTTTATACAGTGCAAGCCCAACGAGACCGAACATCATAAAAAAGGCTGTCAGCCCCTGCAATGAAAGCAGTTGAAAGCTTACATCGGTATCTCCGACGTCGTGTATATCGGATGAATGGATACCATCATGATCCACCTCGAGATGAAGATCCACCATATCGGTGTCATGCGGGATGTCAGTTATCGCATCCGTATGCATCACATCGGACATGACGTCCGAGTGCATTGCATCCCCCATTCCGGAGTCGTAACCATGATCACCCAGGCCGCCGCCCACGAGAAACAGTATGGTACGGAGTATAAAAAGAGTGCCACCTATGATCGTGGCCGCCCAATAAATAATTTCTATCCAGGACAAGTTGCCCATAATTTCCCTCCCTCCATGAAGCGTTCTTTATAACCGCAAGGATAAAAAACTCAATGCAAATCGATTTGTTGAATTTGTAACAACGGGGCCATAATATCGACAAGTATGCCGTAAATACGAGAAAAATCTCTACCAGGGTTGAACCTTGCCCAGACAGGACCCTCTGGCTGCCTGGATAAGAGAGTTTTTCTGGGTGTACTTCCCCCAGCTGATGGGGAACGAACATTCCTGTTTGCTGTCTATCAACCATCAGTATAGATACTTCCATCTAGTCAGACCAGTGTTATAAGCGTTGTTCAATTCTTACATATTTAACCGTGAATTGTTCCAATGAGCTGGACATCAGGAACCCGGCAGGCAGACAAATTCCTGTCAGACAAAAGTCTGTACCAAATAGTACAGAAATCTATTGTAAGCATGTGCGTTTTACAAAGAGGTGTAGATACAGGGAATGGATGAGGATCATCCTTATGTTTCCCGCAAGGTTTTTCCCATGGGAATCAGAAGTTAAGGTATCCAGGAAGGACAATCAAGGGCGCTGTGGTTTTGCCCAAGGGGTTCATAAAGGGAAGGTTCAAAAACAGGATATTTATGCATGCATGCAGGGAAATACCGGCAAGAACGATCCGGCGCAAACGAAATTTTTCGCTTTTTCATTATATGCGATCAAGACAGGGAAGGGATCAGGAATTTCAGGGCTGCAGGATCATGATCGGTCAACGGTTTTTCCGGGTCAGCATTGCGCCGATAGCAGCCCCCAAACTCAGGTCCGCCCCAACACAAACCGGCAGGTTCTCAATGTCCAGTCCGAATGCTGTTCCCAGTGCCAAACCGATGCCTACCGACATACCCAACTTTTTTGGAACGGGTCTCTTGTTACTCTCCTGGTTCTTATCCACAGCAGAAATACTCCTTCAAGCTGACAGGATCCGGGAATCTTTCAGGCGTTTCACGAAATTGTTCTTCAGATCAACCTGATTATGAGTTCTGGAATCTGCTCCATCTGTAAAGGTTCCTTATTTCTATATACTGGTTAAACGCATTTATGGTTCCATTACAGGGGGTCCGGCCAACCGGATTATGAGAGCCTGCAATATCAGATCATGATGGCTTCAGCGCGCGGGTTGCAATAAAGCTGGGCGTGTAACGCGAAAGCAGGTCCATCTCCTTATCGTGGTAGTAATCTTCGTAGAATCCTGTCAGAATGAATCCAGCCTTCAGCTGGCCGCCGATCTGCGCATCCAGTGTGTGGCTGAATTCCAGAGGATCTCCCGAATCGATGAACTTCTGCTTTTGTTCCGGGTCCAGGCTTTCCAGGTCTGAATACGGAAGTGCATATTTCACCTGGAGAATTCTCTCGTTCTCCTCCAGTTCGAGGTCGAACAGGTATCGAACAGGGTTGTTAAATCCGGACAGCATCGCTCCTCCCGGCTGAAGGACTCGAAAGGATTCCTCCCAGACAGGCTGTATATCGGGAATAAACAGGTTGGATACAGGGTGCACGATCAGGTCGAAGCTCTCGACGGCAAACATGTGCAGATCCCGCATATCACCCTCGACAGTCCTGATAGAAAGGCCTTCACGGTCAGCCACCTCCCGGTCGCGCTGGAGCTGGAGCGGAGAGTTGTCGAGCACTGTAACACTTGCGCCGGCTGCTGCCAGGATCGGGCCCTGCTGCCCGCCGCCTGAGGCAAGACAGAGCAGCCTGCAGCCATTGAGCTCAGGGAACCAGTCCCTCGGGACGGGGATGATTGGTGTAAGAACGATCTGCCATTCGCCTCGACGTGCTGCTTCGATTTCTTCATGGCTAACCGGGATGGTCCAGGGATTCTCATTTTCTACTTCCCGGTCCCAGGCTTTGCGGTTGTAATCACGTATGTCCATATTCATGATCGGGCCTTTCGCAGTCGTTTGATAAAAGGTTTTTGGAAAAAGCTGCGTTCATCGAGTGCGCAAAGACGGGCGAACATCGGCCGTGTAACGGTAAATGCAAGCATGTCCGGCGGCAGGTACTGGCGCATGGCGAGATCAGTAGCGCCGATCAGTGACTGCGGCTGCCCGAGATCGGGGAACGCTGTCAGCAGCTGCATACAGCCGGAACCGAAAGGAGCGAGCGTGGGCGGCGGATCGGACGGCCTGGCATGGTACTGCGCACCGGTCAGCAGCAGGCTGAGCTGGTCGGGGTTGACCATGAAAGTGATGGTTTTGAGATACTGCTCCTGGCCGGGCTGCAGCGGGCCGATCAGCAGGTGTCCGTGTTCGGGTTTGTATGGATTGATATGGTCGATCCACTCTCCCATGATCTCGTGAGAAGCTTTCAGGCCTTCGTCGTCCACCAGGAACCGGATATATTCTTCTCTTGTGCGTGTTTTGATATCCCAGAGCCAGGACCCGGCGCCGCCGCAGCCGTAATTGTCCGCTGTCAGGTGCAGGGTTTCCCCTTTGAGCCAGGCGTTGTAGAAGGCGAATACACAGGCGCGTTTGCCGGGCTTCGGTCCACAGAGCGGCTCAAACGGAGCTGTTTCCGGGGCATCGTACAGGCCGATGAGGGGTGTTTCCAGTTCCAGGTTTTGGATCAAAACAGTTGAATCCGGCACCATGGACGTCTCCTTTAACTATTCTGCGGATATATTTCACACACCACCGCGGCTGTCAGGATTATGGTTTCAAAAAGGGATAGCGCGGCACCTTGTTCATATAGGATCTGTAGGTTTCACCATAAGCCTTCAGGCAGATTTCTTCCTCAGCTTCGAGGTTCTGGTCGCCGAGGATTCTGGCCAGAATCAGCAGGATTATTGCGGTCCACGAGCCAACGGCGATACAGCCGCCCAGAAACATCAGCGAGGCGCTCAGATTTTGAGGATGACGGGTAAGTTTATAAACCCCGCCGGATGCCGGTTGATCGTCCGGGGTATGGGCAAACTCTGTGATGGCACTCACCATCCCGTACATACCGATCAGACCCAGTACAAGGCCGACAATAAAAACGGCTGATCCTGTTTTAAGTGGCGAAAAGAGCAGCAGGATTATACTGGCAAGTGCGATAATTTTGCCGAGTACTGTATGTATGGTCTGTTTCTTTGTCCAGCCAGAGCGGTCGAACAATCGTTTAACGTCCTTGCGGTAGATCAGAAACATGGTCCCTTCTGTCAAACCCAAAGCGAGAATGAACAACCCACCGTTTAACCAGGTGAATGTAAGTTCGGGAAAGAGTTCCATGGTTTATCCCTCCTTCAGTCATAATCAAAGAGAATGCCTGCAGCTATATTCCATATCTGTTGGTGTTACCATATTGCAGCTTGAAAAGCTTCCGTCTGGCTAATCTGCGTTTTCGTATTCGAGTACCAACCCAACACCGACTTCTTCCAGATTGGCGGCCTGAGCGAGTGCGATTTTCGACTTCAGATCGGTGCAGTGGCAGGCGTGCAGGACGTCCGGGCTGAGTGTTTCCATATAAGCCAGTGTTCCGGCGAGCTGCTCGGCAGGCGGATCGAGCAGGTGGAACCCGCCGATGATGTCTACAATATGTTTCTCCCCGCATACACTCCTGGCCTGTTCGACGATATTACAGATGCCTGCATGCGAGCATCCTGTGATGATCACCAATCCATCCCGGACCATGCAGGCCAGTGCCGTATCGTCAAGGATATAGTCGTCCTGTTCAACGCCATCGATGAGCACTGTTCCGAGCGGATGGGCGGCTTCGAACGAATTTTTCCGTTCTATCTGCCCCAGGAACGCCAGGCGGGGGGTGAGGTTGAAAGGCTGGTTTTGGAGTTCGAGGTCAAAAAACCGGGCCAACGTTTCACGGGTAAATATGGAGCCAATTTCGGGAACTTCAGCCATCTTCCTGGATGAGAAAACATGGGAGTGGGCGATGAGTTTGGGTTTCCTACAGGGCAGGTGTTCGATTTCGGCTTCCGTGTAGAGACGAAGCAGCGCGGCCAGGCCCCAGGTGTGGTCCAGGTGGCCGTGAGAGAGCACGACCATGTCCAGGTCGAGCAGATCGATCCCCATTTTGCGCGCGTTGATCAGGAACGCGTCGGAGTACCCGCAGTCGAACAGGATCTTCTTGCCGTCACACTGGATGTAACAGGAAAAGCCTGGTTCGCCCAGAAAATAACGGTCGATGAGGGTGTTGTTATCAAGAAGAACGGTCAGCTTCATTGCTTCCTCCGGTACAGGAGTTTGAGAGGTCAGTCTTCATAATCACTGTACAGGAAAAACGAAAAAGTTGGAACTGGTTCTGCTTTTTCTTCAGGGCAATCGCATTCTCAAAATTGAGTATCTTTTTAATCGCCCTCGCCCTGCATCCCTTTCCCGTAAAACAGGAGAGGGACACATTGCCAGTAGCAGAACTACTATGAATCTCGAAAAATCATACCAAAACACGGTACTTGCATATGCTTCCTACGCGGTCCAGGGCATATTGTATTCCCTTCTCCCTGCACAGGGAGAAGGGACAGGATTGAGGGTAGAGGACCAGGATGAACCAGAACCAAAGAACTCGTATGGGACCATGTTATGCAGGAAAATGCGATTGCCCTGGCTTTTTCTTGTGCTGTTCAGACTGGAGCCTGGTTTTCCAGGTGTTGTATCTACCTCGATACGCATTCTCTTCCAGGCTGTTACTGAATTTTGAGCCGTTTTTTGATCCGTTCCACAAGAAACGTCAACCAGGGAGAAGGAGTCTTCTTGTCTGCAAAGGACCATTCTTTCCAAAAGCGGTACATCGAGGCTGCCTGATAGAGGCCGTTCTCATCCTCCTGTGAAAAAATGACCCCAGCCATTTCCCGGAATCGGGGATCGCTCCGGGCTGATTCGTACCTGCTTATGACGTCTACAACATGAAGGATGTCGTACCAGATGTAAGGGTATTTCAGCTTACTGAAATCTGTGCCCATACCAAACAGGAAGTATTTGACCTGTTTCCGCTGCTCCCAGTGTGAGAGGAGCATTTCAACGCCATATCCGGCAGCCGGAGATGCATCGTGATCGGGAACCAGCGACAGTGCTTTCAATGCGTAGACGTTAGCAATCGGGCACGGGTGCTCGCGTTTGCCGGGACCCTTGAATTTTCGAAGCCGGGTGTCGTTCTTGCAGCGCCAGCCGTTCTCGTCGACGATGCCGGAAAGGCAATCCAGCGCGCGCTTGACCCGGGGATCTTCGGGGCCGGTCATGCTGAGAAGGAAGTACAGCAGCGTGGGAGCATCGCAGGCCATCCAGTGCCAGGTGTCCTCACCGGTTCCACCGAAGTGAACGGGGATATTGCCGACATGTTCGAATGGGCCGTCTGGTGATTGATGCGCAAGAACCTTGTCGACAAGCACCTTCATCCCGGGAGCATCGGCGCGCACGCCAAAGTCGGCCAGCGTGCTGAGTGCATAGATGGGATGTTTGGCGTCGTTATGGCGCTTGAGAGCTGGACCTGGCCAGGTGTCGGCATGTTCGAACA
>Ga0272441_10005328_pt1 | contig 22484 bp, 11 predicted proteins | sample SSMProp6N_FD_193582 | JGI IMG/M metagenome (GOLD analysis project Ga0272441, IMG submission 193582) | Marine sediment archaeal communities from Little Sippewissett salt marsh, Falmouth, MA, United States - SSM-Prop-6N | ecosystem: Environmental > Aquatic > Marine > Wetlands > Sediment ... | reverse complement strand
TGTCATGTTTTGGGTTAAGCCAAGTAATAATTGGCATGACCAAGATGACTACCAGGTGGTAATGAGTAAAATGGGACTAGGTTCTGGTTCCTATGGTTGGCAGGTTGTTTATGCAGGTTACAGCACAGATAAATGGTATGGTTATTTGTATGCTGCTTCTGGTGGTGGGGTCAATGTAGATACTTCTAATGGAACGAATGCTAATAGTGGCACTTGGTATCATGTTGCTTTTGTCATGAAACCGAATAGTACGGGTAACAAGATATATATTGATGCTTCAGACTCTACAGATGATGATGTTAGTAAAAGCTTAGATGGCTCGAGTGAAGCCCTAGATATTGGTAGAAAGGCCTCAAATCAAGGCCTACAAATGTATGGTGCTATAGCATATCCACATATTTATGATGGGGAATTATCTGCTGCATGGATCGAGGCTTCCTACAACGCCCAAAAAGATAATTTAGTAAGCTGGGGAACCGAACAAAACCCAACCACAGCAACCTGGACCACAGGAAAGTATGGTAATGCAATAGATCTCAACGGATCAAGCGATTACGTAACAGTATCAGATTCAACATCATTAAGTATCACAGGAGATCTATCTATCTCTGCATGGATACAACCACAATCACTAGGAACAGAACAAACAATCTTAGGTAAATGGGATGAGACCACAGCCAACAATGATAGAAGTTATAGATTATGGATAGATAGTAGTAATAAGCTAAACTTCTCTGTATCTACAGACGGTAGTGCTGTAGTAACACACACAGGAAGCAATACAACGTTTAGTAATGATACTTTGTATCATGTTGAAGCAACATATGATAATGCAGGAACCATGGATCTCTATGTAAATGGTAAACTTGATGTAGCACAGAAAACATCAAGTGTACCTGCTTCCATAGATGATAATGCTTCCAACCTATACATTGGTACTAAAGAAAATACTTCTGGTTCTACAGACACATACTTTAATGGGATAATAGATGATATACATATTTATAATTACAAACGAACAGCAGCACATACTTTAGTGGATCACAATCAGGGAATGGCAGTTAATATTGGCGTAGGAGATATTACAGGAGGTGTTTCTGGGGTGGGTGACAATTGGTGGAATGATGATTGGAATAAAAGAATAAAATTAACTATTGATAACGCATCTTCAACAGAAAATTTAAATAATTTTCCTGTTTTAGTTTCATTAAATTCTTCTAGAATTAGTTATTCTGATACCCAGGATTCAGGAGAAGATATTAGGTTTATTGATTCAGATGGTTTGGTGTTGAAACATGAGATTGAAAATTGGAATGAATCTGGAACTTCAACAGTTTGGGTAAAGATTTCTTCAATTAACGCAGGATCAACAACAGAATACATATATATGTATTATGCAAATGCTAATGCTTCAGATGCGCAGAATGCAGAGAGTGTTTGGGATAGTAGTTATAAGACAGTACAACATTTAGTTGACGATACTAGCACTAGCTGTTTGGATTCTACGAATAATCATGATGCCACAAAAGCATCTTCAATAACTGAGGTAGCTGCGAAAATTAGTAAGGGACAAGAAATTGATGCAGACAGTGAATACTTAACATTACCAGATGATAATGATTGGTCATTTGGTACTGATGATTTCACTATTTCGTTTTGGATATATCCCACAAATCTTACGGGAAACAAAGGAGTGTTTTCTCATTATGCAGTAGATAATTGGCTTGAATTCACTCATGATAGTGGAGAGGGCTGGAGATTTAAGGCAGTTAATGGAGGAACAACAATTTGTGATGCTACGGAATCTAGCTCAGCGGCATCAATTAATAATTGGTACTATATTACTATTGTAAGAAATGGAACTAATTTTAATGTTTATGAGAATACTAGTTCTGTAGCGTCAGACACCGATAGCGGATCAATGCCAGATCCCACTAGCACGTTTTATTTTAATTACAGTTTCTATATGCACACAGGTTCTATATATATGCGTAGTAAAATGGATGAAATCCGTATTTCAAACATTGCTCGCTCTGCCGAATGGATAGAAGCCCAGTATAAATCAATGTCAGATGATTTTATATCCTACGCATCTGCTGAAAATAGTCCTGATCAAGTTTCATATTATAGACTCGATGAGATCCAGGGAGCTTTAACTTTCGACGACTCAACCAACAATAATGATGGAACAGTAGTGGGTTCATCAATGTCAACATGGCTAACGGGATGGGATCATAGAAAATCTTTTACACTTTCACGTGCTTCGGGAGCAGTAAGCGATTATCAAATGAAAATAATTGTACATCGATCTGGTGGTTCTGATTCCGGAGATGATGTATATGTGGGAACAAAATGTGAAACTGATTATGATGATATCCGTTTTACTAATTCAGACGGAAATTTACTGGATTATTGGATTGAAGAATCAGATTCTAGCTCAGCTACAATTTGGGTAGAGCTTGATTCCATAGGTACGTCGGTAACCACATTCTATATGTATTATGGAAATTCTGGAGCTAGTGCTGTAAGTAGTGGGCAGAATACGTTTATTATTTTTGATGATTTTGAGAGGGGGAATGATGGAGATGCTATTGGCGGAGACTGGACAGTCTCTAGCGGAGACGTAAAAATTTCTACAGATCATTGGTATGGTGGAACACGCTCAATGCGACTCAAGGGGGGCGGTGCTGCTCATCCTAGCGCTTCAATTCCCTTCAGCCCATCGATGAATATTTCGATTAGATTTCGGGTGTGGAAGGAAGCTGATGTCACAAGTGGACCATATTGTGCAGGAGGTGATGGGACCTATCAACATGATGTCTATGCTCTAAAGGTGGGCGAGGTTCAGCGTATTTATTATTATGATGGAAGTTCTCATGATACTGGGGCGAACGCAGTTGTCGACCAGTGGGCATTATGGGAGATTAATGATTTTAATTATACTGCTGGTTCGGCAGATTTCTGGTACAGTGGGGTAAAAGCTATTGATGGTTTTAACTTGTGGTCATCATCAAGCAATGAAGATGTGTTGCCGATATTTAATTCTGACAATACATCTGGACACGATTCATATATCGACAACGTAATTGCCCGCAACTGGCGCTCAACCGAACCATCTTGGGGATCCTGGGGCACCGAACAAAACCCAACCACAGCAACCTGGACCACAGGAAAGTATGGTAATGCAATAGATCTCAACGGATCAAGTGATTACGTAACAGTATCAGATTCAACATCATTAAGTATCACAGGAGATTTATCTCTCTCAGCATGGATACAACCACAATCAGTAGGAACAGAACAAACAATATTAGGTAAATGGGATGAAACCACAGCAAACAATGATAGAAGTTACAGATTATGGATAGATAGTAGTAATAAGCTAAACTTGTCAGTATCTACAGACGGTAGTGCAGTAGTAACACACACAGGAAGCAATACAACGTTTAGTAATGATACTTGGTATCATGTTGAAGCTACATATGATAATGCAGGAACAATGGATCTTTATGTAAATGGTAAGCTTGATGTAGCACAGAAAACATCAAGTGTACCTGCTTCTATAGATGACAATGTTTCCAACCTATACATTGGTACTAAAGAAAATACTTCTGGTTCTACAGACACATACTTTAATGGGATAATAGACGATATACGTATTTATAATTATGAACGAACACCTAGTCAAGTCCTGATTGATTACAATGGGGGCTTTGCTGGATGGTTAAAATAATATACAATATAATAATTAATTTAATCTTATGTTAGATAAAATACTTAAATCATTAATATATACCATAATATTTTTGGTCCCTATATTCTTTTTACCGTTTACTTATGAGTTTTTAGAGTTTAATAAGATGTATTTATTGTTTTTCTTAGTTTGGCTGGCGATTCTTCTATGGTTCTCCAAAATGATAATTAAGGATAAGACGATAAGGATAAAACATTCCAAGATAGACTATATTTTGTTAGGTTTTATTGGACTGTCGATTATTTCTACTATATTCTCAGTTGATAGCATATCTAGTTTGTTTGGATATTATGGAAGGTTTTCTACTGGCTTAATAACATTGATTACTTTTGCTGGTTTTTATTTCTTAATCAAAAATCAAGAATTAAATATAGAAAAGATTATAAAAACTTTGCTAGTATCAACTGGTATTATATTAATCTTCCCTTATTTAAGACTATTTGGTTTCTGGAGATTATTTACTAGTCCATTTGTTCTTAATAATTTAGCTCTTCGCGTTAGTACTCTGGGTGCTACCCTTGAGGCGCTGGCCATGTATTTAGTGGTTATGATGTTCTTAGGGATAGTAGTAAGTATTGGGGGCATGAAATGGTTTGTCAAAAAAGATATAGATAAAAAATGGAAGATATATTCTGGTATTATAGTTTTCTTAAGTTTGATTCTATTAATTATTGCTGATTTTACATATGCCTGGATTGTGATAGGAATTAGTTCATTGTTATTAGTTTTGTTATCATTGAAAACAAAAATATTAAAAGGAGATGTTCATAAATTAATTATTCCGATTGCCTTAATAATTCTTTCTGTATTATTTTTGATTTTCAATGTTAGGCCGTTGACAATGAGTATTATTGGTACGGGCACAGATGGATATTATAGTTTTATGTCAGAAAAGACATTATCTCAAGCAGAATCTTGGTCTGTAGGATTCAGGTCAGCTACTTCTAACATCAAACAAGCTGTGGTTGGAACAGGCCCTGGAAATTTTTATTATAGTTTTTCTCAATTTAGACCAGAGAGTTTAAATAAGGGAGATTTGTGGGCTGTAAGATTTGATAGGTCAAATGTTTTTGCTGAGACATTAGCAACAACAGGCATATTAGGTATTCTATTATATGTAGCATTCTTATTCACTGCTATTTCATATAGAGATAAAAAGAAGGCAAATATACTATTGATAATTTTATTGTCCTTGATTCTAATCCAATTATTTTATTATCAAGCAATAAGTTTATCTTTATTATTTTGGTTGTTCTTGGGAATATTTGTATCTGCCTTTAAAGAAAAGGTTTGGGAAGTCCAAATAAAAGAATCAATGGAGCATGGCTTGTTTACTGAAACTGCTTTGATTATTCTTTGTTTAGTCTATATTGTTGCAGGATTTTATCTGGTAAAGTTTTATGTGGCAGATGTTCATTATGTGCAGGCATTGAATAATCCTAATTTAGATCAAAAGATTGTTCATTTGCAAAAGTCAATTAAACTTAATCCTTTGCAGTCACGTTATCAATTAGTATTATCCAAAGTATTTTTGACTAAAGCACAAGAGGGAGAGACAGAAGAAGAAGTGACTCAAAATATTGCTCTAGCTAGATTATTCGCCCTAAATGCTAGTGAGTTGACCCCAAACCAAATTGGAGCATGGCAGAGTTTATCTGAAATTTATCAGAATGCAGCTTCCATATCTAAGGACTCAGAAGAATTTATTAATTTGGCGATAGAGGCCCTAAATAGGAGCATTAAGATAGAACCAAAAAATCCTCAATTATATACAGAATTAGGTAGCATGTACTTATTGTTAGACGATGAAGATATGGCTGTTGAATATTTTAATAAGGCGATTGAGCAGAAATCAAATTATGACCAAGCTCATATTAATTTAGCTTTATTAATGGAAGCTGATGGAGATACTGACGAAGCTATTGAAAAACTAGAATGGCTATTTGGTGTTAATCCTTCTAGTGTGGAAACTTCATTCCAATTAGGAAGATTATATTATAATGAGGATAGATTAGAGGAAGCCGTCACTCAATTGGGGGTAGCATTAAGGATTAATCCAAATTATTCTAATGCTCTTTATGCGCTGGCCTTAGCGCTAGAAAAGCAAGGCAAAATTACTGAATCTGTTGAAGTTTTAGAGGCGGTATTAATGCTAAATCCAGATAAAACAGAGATAGAAGACAGGATTCAGAGGATAAAATTTGGAGAATCAGTGGAAGAAACAGAGGAGTCACTTGACTAATTTTTCAAAATAAGTAAAATAACATTAATAAGTTGATTTCGATTTTGGATAAATTATCCGTTTAAAAATTGAGAGGTGTTTTACCCTTGGACAAAGGGGGCATCTTTTTTGTCTTATGAAAACTAAGAATTTTTCTAAATCTAGCGTACGTCTACCATTACCTTATTTATTGGAAGTACAAAGAGACTCTTGGAAAGAGTTTTGGCAGAGAGATTTAAGGGAATTATTTGAAGAAGTTTCTCCAATGAGAGATTATACTGGTAAATGGCTTGAACTTTGGTTTTTGGATTATAAAATAGGAGAACCGCATTATGCTAATGAATTTGAAGCCAAAAAGAATGAAGACACTTTTTCTGCTCCGTTTAAGATTCTAGTTAAGCTTAAGAATCTTAAGACCAACGAAGAACAAACACAAGAAGTGTTTTTTGGTGATTTTCCATTAATGACTGAAAGAGGTACATTTATTATTAATGGTGTTGAAAGAGTTGTTATTTCACAATTATTACGTTCCCCTGGAGCGTTTTTTACATCTAGAAAAGTAAAGGGACACGAATATTTTGGCGCTAGAATTATTCCCAACAGGGGAAGCTGGCTAGAATTTGAAACCGACCCCTCTGGATTTATTGGTGTAAAAATTGATAGAAGAAGGAGAGTCCCAGCCACTACTTTACTGAGAGCATTTGGTTTAGATAAGGATAACGATATTAAAGATAAATTTTTAGATTTAGACAAAGGAGAATTTAGCTATATTAATGAGACCCTAAGACGAGATACTACCAATAATCAAGCAGAAGCATTAGTTGAGATTTATAGAAGATTAAGGCCTGGAGATTTGGCCTCCCCAGACACGGCCAAAGAACTTATTGATAATATGTTCTTTAATTTTGAGAGATATGATTTGTCTAAGGTGGGAAGGTTTAAAACCCTACAAAGATTGCCCGAGCTAGGAAAAAAGAAAAAAATTAGCGATGAGATTACAATAGAAGATAGAGTGTTGAGAGTCGAAGATGTCGTTGCAGTTATTAGAGAGATTATTAGATTAAATAATACACCTGGAAGTACTGCAGATGAAATTGACCATTTAGGGAATAGGCGGGTGAGAAATATTTCAGAATTATTAAAAGATAGATTGAGGGTTGGTTTGGCTAGAGTAGAAAGAATTTCTAAGGATAGAATGAGCACTATTGAACAATCCGAATTGTCGCCCAACAGAATTATTAATCCTAGACCATTTATGGCTGTGCTAAAGCAGTTCTTTGCATCATCTCAGTTATCTCAATTTATGGATAATGAGAATATTTTAGCTGAGTTAGAGCATAAAAGAAGATTAACGGCAGGTGGTCCTGGTGGCTTGACAAGGAAAAGAGCTGGGCTACAAGTGAGAGATGTGCAACCCTCTCATTATGGAAGGATTTGCCCCATCCAAACACCAGAAGGCCCAAATGTGGGCTTAGTGGGTCACTTAGCCATGTATGCCAAGGTAAATCCCTATGGATTTATTGAAACTCCGTATTTTAAAGTGGAAAAAGGAAGGGTTTCTAGGAAATTTGTATATTTAAACGCTTTTGAAGAAGAAAAACATTATATTGCAGACGCTGATACTTGTGTAGATTCCAAGGGGAGTATTACAGATAAATATGTAGAAGCTCGTGTAAAAGGAAAACCAATGGTAGTCAATAGAAATGATATTGACTACATGGATGTTGCATGCGAGCAGTTTATTTCTACGGCTACTTCTTTAGTGCCATTTTTGCAAAATGATGACGCTAATAGAGCATTGATGGGTTCTAATATGCAGCGTCAATCAGTCCCACTGGTTAAGCCCGAGGCACCGTTGGTGTCTACTGGTATGGAAGAAATGGTTGTTAGGGATTCTGGTAAGGCCGTAATGGCACAAGAAGATGGAAAAGTAGTTGAAGTTGATGCTGGACACATTAAAGTGAAGGGCAAGAAAGAGACTAATTATCCTTTAAGGAATTTTGATCCCACAAATCAATTTACATATTTTCACCATAGGCCAATTGTTAAAAAAGGGCAAGCAGTTAAGAGAGGAGACGTGTTGGCTGACCCCACAGCTTCTGATAATGGAGTTTTAGCTCTAGGTCAGAATTTATTAGTAGCATTTTTGTCATGGAGAGGAAATAATTATGAGGACGCTATTATACTGTCCTCTAGAGTGGTAGAAGAAGGATTGCTTTCTAGTATGCATATTGAAATATTTGCTAGTGATGTTCGTGAAACTAAATTAGGACCAGAAGTTACTACTTCAGATATACCCAATGTCAGTGAGGAAAAATTAAAAGACTTAGATGCAGAAGGAATTGTTAGGGTGGGGGCAGAAGTTGACCCAAATGATATCTTAGTGGGTAAGATTTCTCCAAAAGGTGAGACCGGTTTGACAGCAGAGGAGAGATTATTGTGGGCTATTTTTGGAGAAAAAGCCAAAAATGTTAAAGATACTTCATTGTTAATGGAGCATGGTAAGAGGGGTAGAGTTGTTAGGGTTAAAGAGTTTTCAAGAGATGCTGGGCATAAATTACAGCCAGGGGTTATTAAGAGAATTCAAGTAGAAATAGCTCAAAAAAGAAGAATCACTGTTGGTGATAAATTAGCAGGAAGACATGGTAATAAGGGCATAGTTGCTAGAGTTTTACCCAAGGAAGAAATGCCCTTTATGGAGGATGGAACACCAGTTGATGTAGTTTTAAATCCATTAGGCGTTGTCTCAAGAATGAATATCGGACAAGTTTTGGAAACTCATCTTGGTTGGGCTGCTAAACATTTAGGTTATAGGGCGGTTACTCCATCATTATCCGGCGCCAAAGAAGAAGATATTAAACAAGAGTTAAAAGCTGCCGGCTTACCCGAGGATGGGAAAATTATATTATATGACGGTAGGACTGGTTTACCCTTTGACCAAAAAGTGACAGTTGGCTATATGTATATGATGAGATTGATTCATATGGTTGAAGATAAGATTCATATGAGATCAATTGGTCCATATTCATTGATTACTCAACAACCCCTTGGAGGCAGGGCTCAGTTTGGTGGTCAAAGATTTGGTGAAATGGAAGTTTGGGCATTGCAGGGATATGGGGCAGCTCATGCTTTACAAGAGATGTTAACTATTAAATCAGACGATGTTGCTGGAAGAGCTGCAGCATACCAATCAATATTAAAGGGGAAGAAAATAGAAAGTCCTCAGATACCAGCTTCATTTTCATTATTAATAAATGAATTAAAGGCGTTAGGACTTAACGTAGAATTAATGCAAAAAGAATGAAAGTAGAGGATATCAAAAGCTTAAAGATTACATTAGCTTCTCCGGAGAATATTTTGGGCTGGAGTAAGGGTGAGGTTATAAAACCAGAAACCATCAACTACCGGACCCAAAGACCAGAAAAGGATGGTTTGTTTTGTGAAAAGATTTTTGGTCCTGAAAAAGATTATCAGTGCTATTGTGGTAAGTACAGGGGAATCAGATACAAAGGATTGACTTGTGACCGTTGTGGTGTTGAGATTACTAAGGCCTCTGTGAGGAGAGAGAGGATGGGGCACATTAAACTGGCATGCCCTGTTTCCCATATTTGGTTTTTAAGGGGTGTTCCTTCGGTGATGGGAAGTTTATTAAATTTGTCATCTCAACAATTAGAGAAAATTGTATATTTTGCTGCCTATATTATTGTTAAAACTGATGAAAACGCTAAAAAGAATATTTTGGATGAAATTGATAGAGAGTATAAGGAAAAAGCTAAAGATGCCAAAAAAGAAATTTCAAAAAAATTAAAAAGAGCCAAAGATCAGGCTGTTAAAGATTTGGAAAAGATACAACCCTTAAGCGTATTGACAGAGCTAGATTATATAGAATTATCTTCTAAGTATGGGCAAACCTTTACAGCAGGAACTGGGGCTGAGGCCCTGAGAGATATATTTATTGAGTTTGATTTAGCAAAATTAATAAAGCAAGAAGAAAATAAAAAAGCAAAAGTTACTGGTCCTGATAAAAAGAAGTTATTAAGGAAGACAACTATTCTGAAGAACATGCATAAGAATAAGATTAGGCCGGAATGGATGTTTATGACTATTTTGCCTGTCTTGCCCCCTGCTTTGCGTCCAATGGTCCAATTAGATGGTGGGAGGTATGCTTCTTCTGATTTGAATGATCTTTATAGAAGAGTTATTAATAGGAACAATAGATTAAAGTATTTATTAGATATTAATGCCCCTGAAGTTATTTTGAGGAATGAAAAAAGAATGCTTCAAGAAGCAGTCGATGCTTTAATTGATAATGGCATGAGGTCAGGGCATACAACGGTTGCTTCAACAGGCCAGACAAGATTACTTAAATCTTTGGCTGACATGTTAAAGGGTAAACAAGGTAGATTCAGGCAAAACTTACTCGGCAAAAGGGTAGATTATTCAGGAAGATCTGTAATTGTGGGCGATCCGAATTTAGCATTTTCAGAATGTGGTTTACCTAAAAAAATGGCTTTGGAATTATTTAAACCATTTGTTAGTGCTAAATTATTAGAAAAAGAAATTGCTTTTAATGTTAGGCAGGCCTCCACATTAATAGAAAGAGGGATAGAAGAGGTTTGGGAATCTTTAGAAGAAGTCATTAAAGACAAGGTGGTATTATTGAATCGTGCGCCTACTTTGCATCGTCTTGGTATTCAAGGGTTTAAACCAAGATTGGTAGAGGGTAATGCTATTAGAATTCATCCTTTGGTGTGTGAAGCATTCAATGCTGATTTTGATGGAGATCAAATGGCTGTTTATGTTCCTTTGGGAGAAGAAGCGCAACAGGAGGCAAGGGAAAGGATATTATCTGGTTTAAATTTATTAAAGCCAGCTACAGGTTTATCAGTGGTGAGTCCAAGACAAGATATGATTTTGGGCTGTTATTGGTTAACTAAATTAAAGCAAGGCGTTAAAGGAGAAGGAAAGGCGTTCTCAAGTATAGATGAAGTGTTCTTAGCACACGATGCAGGAGCCATTGATTTGAGGGCAATGATTAAGGTTGAGATTGAAGAAGAATTGGTTGAAACCACTCTTGGTAGAATTATTTTTAATCAAGCCCTACCAGAAGATTTTCCATATCAAAATGACCACATGGATTCTAAGAAGATTAAAGATTATGCCAGGCAAATTATTGAGAATTATGATAACGAAGTAGCTACTGAAACGTTGGATAAAATTAAAAAGATTGGCTTTGAATATGCTACACAATCTGGTTTAAGTTGGGGAATGGATGATTTGGTAATTCCAAAGGAGAAACCAGGATTAATTAAATTAGCAGAAGATGAGATTAAGAAAATAAATGATTTCTTTAAAAAAGGACTACTAACTGATGAAGAAAGAAAAGCTCAAGTTATTGAAATATGGCAAAAAACTAAAGCTGAAATTCAAAGATTAATGCCATCTGCCCTACCAGAAGATGGGGTTGTATTCACTGCCATTAATGCTGGGGCAAGGGGCAGTTGGTCACAGCCAGTGCAAATGGCTGGTATGAAGGGTTTGGTAATTAATCCAGCTGGTCAGATTATGGAATTTCCAGCCAAGAGCTCATTTAAGGAAGGATTTGGTATTTTAGAGTATTTTATATCTACTCATGGTGCTAGAAAAGGTACGGCTGATACTGCCCTAAGAACATCAACAGCTGGTTATTTAACTAGGAGATTGATTGATGTCGCCCATGATTTATATATTACAGAAGAAGACTGCAAAGAAAAAAATGGTATCGTTGTTACTAAAAAAGATTCTTCAGAAGTGGGCCAGGATTTTGTATTTAAGATTGTGGGCAGAACAGTTCTGGAGGATGTGAAAATTGACGGCATGTTGTTAGTAAAGAAGGGAGATTTAATCAACTGGGAACAAGCCAGAGAAATTGCCGCTTCTGATATTGACCAATTGCAAGTCAGGTCACCATTAACCTGTAAATCAAAACGTGGTATTTGTCAAAAATGTTATGGATGGGACTTAGGACATAATGATGTTGTCCAAATTGGCGAAGCAGTAGGTATTGTTGCCGCTCAGGCCATTGGTGAGCCCGGTACTCAATTAACTCTTAGGACCTTTCATAGTGGTGGCGTGGCTTCGGGCGGTGACATCACCCATGGTCTTCCTAGGGTGGAAGAGGTATTTGAAAGAAGGGTGCCTAAAGGAGAGGCCGTTATTGCGACTAGAGATGGGAAGATATTGAAAGTTCAGGAGGGATTAGTCCAGATTAAGAGCTTGAAAAAGACAAGTAAAACAAAAACAGAAAATCTTGATTATGATATCCCTGCAGGTAGAACCATCTTAGTTAAAGCGGGTGATAATGTTGTTGCTGGTCAACAATTGTGTGAGGGTAGTGTTGATTTGAAGAAATTATTTAAAGCCGCGGGACCATCTGGTACTGCCATCTATATTGTCAAGGAAATTCAAAAGATTTATGCTTCTCAGGGCGTTGGAATCCATGATAAGCATATTGAAACTATTGTGAAGCAAATGTTCTCTAGGTCGAGAATCAAGAAGAAGGGAGACAGTAGATTTTCAGAAGGTCAAATTATAGAAAGGGCTACGCTTAACGAAGAGAATAATAAATTAAAAAAAGCAGGAAAGACTCCAGCTACTCCTCAAGACATGGTATTGGGTATTTCCAAAGTAGCGTTAACTACCGATAGTTTCTTGTCGGCAGCTTCATTTGAGGAAACATCTAGGATACTTATAAAAGCATCTATTAGCGGCCAAATTGACCCATTAAGGGGGTTAAAGGAAAACGTGATCATTGGTAAGCTTATCCCCGTTGGGACGGGTTACAATCTTAAGAAATAGTGCTATAATATATATATTATGGCACGTAAAAAACGCAGGAAGAAGAAATTTTTTCTTCAGAAGATTCAGAAAAATTCTGTACCCGATCCCATAAAGACTAAGATTTTTGGTACTGTTTGGATTGTCATAGCATTATTCATATTGCTATCTTTTTTTAGTCAAGCAGGGGTTGTTGGCAGAGTATTGATGGATTCTTTGGATTATTTATTTGGTAAAGCATTATATGTCCTTCCGTTAATTTTAATTATTGCTGGCTTAACTTTCTTTTCTAAGAAAGAAAAACATAAATGGTTGATTAATTTAGGTGTTTTGTTATTCATTCTTGGTACGTCTGGGTTTTTAGCTGTGATTGATTTGAGCAAATCTCCTGAATTTGGTTTTCATTTATTTTATTCTGGTTTAGGCGGGATGATTGGCAATTTAGTATCTTGGTGGTCGTTTAGATTATTAAGCTTATGGATGTCGGGAATAATATCTGTCGCCTTAGTATTAGTATCTGGATATATATTTTTTCATTATTTATATACTCCGCGACCTAAAAAAGAGAAAGAAGAAAGAAATATTGTAGAACGTGATGAAAAGCCCATGATTAGAAAAGTATTTGCTCCTAAGTTTGAAGTTAAGAAAATGGAGGAGAAAAAGGAGGTTGTAAAAAAGATTATTGAAGAGGAGATAGAGCCAACAGTTGTGAAAGAGAAAGGGTTAATTAAAGAGGCCTCATGGAAATATCCTCCTCTAACTTTATTAGAAAATGACAAAGGCAATGTAGTGGCAGGTGACACTAAATCTAATGCTGAAATCATTGAAAAGACCTTAGATAATTTTGGTATTCCAGTTCAAATGTCAGAGGTTCATATTGGTCCGACTGTTACTCAATATACCCTAAAGCCAGCAGAAGGGGTTAAACTATCAAAAATTACTACTTTGAATAATAATTTGGCCTTAGCTTTGGCTGCTCATCCAATCAGGATTGAAGCACCTATTCCTGGCAAATCTTTAGTTGGCATTGAGGTGCCAAATGAAAAAAGAGCCATAATCAGTATGAAGGGAATATTCGCAGAGCCAGAATTTCAGAATTCATCTGCACCATTATTATTATCTATCGGTAGAGATGTTATGGGCAAAGCATTCTATGCAGACTTGGCTAGAATGCCCCACATGTTAGTGGCAGGAGCCACTGGAGCAGGCAAGACTATTTCCTTGAGTAGTATTATTATGAGCTTACTTTATCGCAATTCGCCCCAAAGATTGAGATTTATTTTAGTTGACCCTAAAAGAGTAGAATTTAGCGTTTATCAGAATCTTCCTCATTTAATTGGCCCAGTGATTCATGATGTTAACAAGACATTGAGTGCTTTAAAATGGTCTGTAGATGAAATGGAGAGGAGGTTTGATATTTTATCTGAAAAAGGAGTTAGAAATATTCATGAGTATAATGACAAGATAGCCAACGGTGAAAAACCAATGCCATTTATTGTATTTATTATTGATGAGTTGGCAGATTTAATGGCTTCTAAGGGCAAAGAAATCGAGGGCGGCATTGTTAAATTGGCTCAAAAAGCAAGAGCAGTTGGTATTCATTTAATTTTAGCCACTCAAAGACCTTCTGTAGAAGTAATTACGGGCTTAATTAAGGCCAATATTACCGCTAGAATTGCCTTTCAAACTGTAAGCATGGTTGATTCTAGGACCATCCTAGACACCTCTGGCTCTGAGAAACTCTTGGGCGCTGGTGATTGTTTATTTGTATCAGCTGAATATTCTAAACCGAGAAGAGCCCAGGGAGGTTATGTGTCTTCAAAAGAGCTGGAAAAAACAGTAGACTATGTTTTAAAAAATAATAAAATAGATGAAGATGATGAGCTGGATAGTAGTTTGAAGAATGAATTGGAAAAAATAGATAAACTAGGGACTACTTCTACGGGCGCAATGGCAGAATTAGATCCTGTTTACCAAGAGGCAAAAATGATAGTATTAGAAACAAGAAAAGCATCAGCTTCATTTTTACAGAGAAAATTGAGAATTGGTTATGCTAGGGCAGCCAGAATATTAGACATGCTAGAAGAAAGAGGTATTGTTGGTCCAGCTGACGGAGCTAAGCCAAGGGAGGTATTTATTGATGCTGATAAAATTATGGCTGAAGGATATGAGCCAGATATAGACGAAGAGGAGGAGGGAGAAGAATTAAATTAAAAAAATGTCAAAAGAAGAATTATCTAACAAATTACAAGAAACCCTAGATGAATTACAGAAAGAATTTGGTGAGGGCGCTGTAATGCGATTAAAAGATGTTCATCCTGTGCATGTAGATGCTATTCCAACTGGTTCTATGTTTTTAGATATGGCCCTAGGAGTAGGCGGTCTACCAAAAGGAAGAATTATTGAAATATATGGTCCTGAAAGCTCGGGAAAGAGTACTTTGGCCTTACATTGTGCTGCTGAGGCGCAAAAAAATGGGGGCATATGCGCTTTTGTTGATGCAGAGCATGCATTAGACCCAGAATATGCTAAAAAGCTTGGTGTCAAAGTTGATGAGTTATTAATTTCTCAACCAGACTCAGGCGAACAGGGGCTGCAGATTGTAGAGAGTTTAGTGAGGTCCAATCAGGTGAGTTTAATAATAGTTGATTCTGTTGCTGCACTAACTCCTAAAAGAGAAATTGCAGGAGAGATTGGTGATCAGCAGATTGGTTTACAAGCTAGGTTAATGAGTCAGGGGCTAAGGAAATTGTCTGCTATTGCCTCTAAATCAAATACTTGTATTATTTTTCTGAATCAGACAAGAATGAAGATAGGAGTTATGTTTGGTTCTCCAGAGACTACTCCAGGTGGGTTAGCTTTAAAGTTTTATGCATCTGTCAGAATCAGATTGCAAAGAAGAGCACAGATTAAACAAGGAGAAGAAATTGTTGGCTCTCGCATGAAAGCTAAGATTGTTAAAAATAAGGTTGCGGCTCCGTTTAAAACAGCGGAGTTCGACATTTACTATAACGAAGGCATTTCTCATATTGCAGATGTTATTAATGCTGGTTTAACTTATGATGTTATTAAAAAATCAGGAGCTTGGTTTAGTTTTGGAAAAGAGAAATTAGGACAAGGAATGCCGGGGGCGAAAGAGTTTTTAAAAGAAAATCCTAAGGTTGTTAAAGAGATTAAGAAAGAGTTGAAGGATAAAATGAAGTAATTATTAACCACTCCGCAGGAGTGGTTTTAATTTTATGAAGAAGAAAGGACCATGGAAAATAAAATCTAGTGAGGTTGTTTATAAAAATCCCCGGATGAAAGTCATTGAAGATAAAGTGATAAGACCTGATGGTGAAGATGGAATCTACGGCGTAGTAGATATTGGTGACGCTGTATGTGTTTTGCCAATTGATGATGAAGAAAATGTTTATTTAAATAAAAATTTTCGATATGCGATCAATAAGATGTCCTTAGAAATAGTCAGTGGCAAAGTGGAAAGAGCTGAAAATAAATTATCTGCCGCTAAAAGAGAATTGAAAGAGGAGCTTGGTATTACTGCTAAAAAATGGATATATTTAGGAATGGTACATCCATTAAGTGGTTCAGTACATAATCCAGGACATTTATATCTGGCCAGGGGTTTGAAATTGGGAAAAGACAATCAAGATGCCACAGAGAATATAGAAATGGTGAAAATGTCACTTCAAAAAGCAATTGATTTTGTTTTTAATGGAAAAATAGATTGTGCTATATCTATGGTTGCAATATTAAAAGCGCAATATTATTTAAAAAATGAAAGCAAGCAATAATATCAAAAAAGGTTGGGACGATATGTTGAGTGCCAATATCCCAGAATTGAATGAATGGATAGAAGCAGAGCTTTCATATTTAAGAAAGAATATAGGACCAAACTCTATTATTCTAGATATTGGATTTGGCAGAGGAGATACTATATATAAGCTCAAGGACATGGCTAAGAAGATTGTTGGAGTCGAGATTAGCGAAGAGGGCTATAACGAGGCAAAAGATAAATTATCTGAGTTTGAAAATATAGAACTATTTCTCGAAGATGCTCAGGAAATGCATTTTCCAGATGAAATTTTTGATTATATCATTTGTTTGGGCAATATATTTGGAAATCTAGGAGGTTCTCAAGGAACAGTGGTTAGAGAAATGAAGAGAGTTCTTAAAAAAAGAGGGAAGGTGTTTATAAGCGTTTATTCTGAAGATGCCTTAGACAAGAGATTAGAGATATATCGTAAATCAAACAATCTAGATATAGCAAATATTTTAGAAGATGGAACAGTAGTATCCAAGAGAGGTATTATTTCTGAGCAATATTCTAAAGAAAAATTGAACTTTATTTTTAAAGAGGTAGGCATGGATATAGAGATATCGAGACTAACTCCAATTACATATATGTGCGAAGCAACCAAAAACTGAGTTTGACCACTCAGTTTTTAGGTTCTTATTTCCTAGTTGCAGAAAGCAAGCCCAAATGTCTTGCTCTTTTTATAGCAGTAGCTACTTTTCTTTGGTGAAAACGACACAATCCAGTGTTTTTTCTAGCCCTTATCTTTCCTAAACCAGTAATATACTTTTTCAATTGATCCGTGTCCTTGAAATCAATTTCTTTTATTCTTTGTTTACAGAAATAGCAATTCATATTATTAGAATGGAACCTCATCGATATTAATGTCGTCGCCCTCCTCTATGGTTGGAATTTCTTCTTCCTTTTGAGCGTCCTCTTTTGTTGGAGTGGGAGAAGCAGTGTTTCTTGGCCCTAGTTGAATATTGTTTGCTACAATTTCCGTTCTATACTTTTTTACTCCCGATGGATCGTCCCAGCTTCTTGTTTGTAGTCTTCCCTCGATAAATACTAGGCCACCTTTTTTAAGATATTGTGAAACAATATTAGCTAAGTGTCTCCAAGCCACGATGGAATGATATTCAGTAGCTTGTTGTTTTTGGCCGGTTTCTTTATTGGTCCAAATTCTGTTTGTAGCTATTCTAAAAGTACAAACAGCTTGGCCTGATGGTAGATTTTTTAATTCTGGGTCAGCTGTTAAGTTGCCCAATAAAAATACTTTATTTAGATTCATGTTCTGTTTCGAAAATTTCTTCAATTTTTTTATCTATGTCCTCAAGCTCGACTTTTGCTTGGGGTTTTTCTTCTTTATTTCTCGTTTTGATTGGTTCTGCTTTTCTTGGGATGAATTCCTTTAAAAGGAATCTTAAAATCTTATCATTGTCTTTAAAGATTTTATTTAGTTCTTCTAGCTTAGAGCCGTCAAATTCAAAGGCCAATTCAATGAGATTAGCTTTTGTCTCATCTTGTATGGGGTATCCCAAATCAACAACTCTTAGCTGACTTTCGGTTAGGATTTTTCCTTCAAGAGATGTGATTGAGTCTTTAATATCATTAATTATTACCAAAACTTCAGATTCATCAACTCTGGAGGTAAGTAGACATGTAATTTCGTATGATTTAATCATATGCTGACATTAACACAAAAGTTTTTCTAGGTCAAACTTCCGTGATGACGGGTAATATCATGGGGCGCCTGCCTGTTTCTTGATAAAAGAAGTCTCCAATTTTACTCTTCAAATTCTTTTTAATATAGTTCCAATCCACGGATGTTTTTTTGGAAGTACTGTGCTGGATAATGTTAACGGTTTTTTTCCTCGCCTTGTATAATAGTTCTTTAGAAGTATCTAATCTTATAAATCCCCTTGAGATAATATCAGGAGAACTGATTACCTTACCAGTCTTACTGCTTACAGTGGCAACTATCACAAACATTCCATCGTTTGCTAACGCTCTTCTGTCTCTTAAAACAATTGCTTCTAGGTTTTCATGGCCAACTCCATCAATAAAGATATATTCTGTATTGGCTTTTTGTTTCATAATCATTGGCTTTTTGTTTTTTCCAAATTTAATAGTATGGCCATTGTCTAAGATAAATATATCTTTTTCCTTAAACCCATCTTCAACCGCCAATTTAGCGGCTTCTTTAAGCATGTAGTGGTGGGCATATACTGGTAGGAGGTAGGTGGGTTTAATTTGCTTGATTGCCTTTTTAATAGCATCGACATTATTATGACCCCCTACGTGGATATCCATAATCTCGCTATGAATAACATTATCACATTGTCTATATAAATCATCTTTTAATCTCTGGATAGTTCTTTCATTGCCCGGGATAATAGAAGAAGAAAAGACAACAGTGTCTCTCTTCTTTAATTTAATGTGTCTATGATTTCCAGTGACTATTCTTGACAAAACAGCTCTTGATTCTCCTTGGGCACCCGTTCCGATGATAATTACTTTTTTATCAGGATATTTACTAATATTTTTGATATCAATTAGGGTGCCCTTAGCAGCCTTCACATATCCCAATTGCTGTGCAGTTTTTAAATTTAATTTCATGCTAAATCCATCTACTGCCACCTTTTTTCCAGTTTTTTTAGCGTAAGTGATGATATCTTTTACTCTTTTTATTTGCGAAGAGAATGTGGCCACAATTACTCTTCCAGGAGCATTATCAAAGATGTGGCTTAAGTTTTTCCACATTTCTTCTTCGGTCTTTAATGGACTTCTATTTACCGCACCCAAACTTTCCATCATTAGGATGCTTGGTCTTGGTACGTTAGATAAATGATTATAGGAAAGACTTCTATCTGTTTCAGTTCCAATGGTCCAGTCTCCCATATGAATAATAGTTCCTACGGGTGTTTTCAGAGTGATGCCGCAAGAATCCATAATAGAGTGCTCCACATCAAAAAATCCTAGCTCAAAACTATTTAATTTAATTCTTTCTTTAAAATTTTTAACTTCGATAGCTTTTAGATGTTTGATTGAACCCTTTTTATAATCTTCCATTCTTTTTTTGATTAGGGCTAGCGTGAGAGGTAAGCCGATTACCTGGGGGTAACCAAGTTTTTCTAAGAGGATAGGAGCAGCACCAATATGGTCTAAGTGTCCATGAGTAAAGATAACAGCCCTTATCTTTTTTTCTTTTTTCTCTAAATAACTAATATTGGGAATAATATAATCAATGCCAGGCATATCTTCTTCGGGGAATTGAACTCCCATATCAACTATTACAATATCATTGCCATATTCAAAGACAGTCATGTTTCTACCGACCTCTTCTTGTCCCCCGAGGGGGGTTATTTTTAAATCGTAATCTTTTGTCATATTTTTTATTAATTATGTGCCGAGGGTGGGAGTCGAACCCACATAAGTTTTAACTTACTAGAACCTGAATCTAGCGCGTCTGCCAGTTTCGCCACCTCGGCTTGACTTTTGGCTAGCTGTGTGTTAATATATCAATAGACTCCATAGGGTAGAAAGGATTCAACATGAAGCCGATTTGGTACGATACTCTCGGAGTGCCTCCTTCTTCTCCCGAGCTGGACTATCTCGTCGTGTACCTCATTGTGATGGCTCTTGCGATCATCGTGACCATCGTTCTGTGGGTTCACTGGCCTGAGCTGAAGGGTTGGTGGCGTGAGCGTCGCCAATCCGTCTGAGCTCATTGCGGTGGGAAGACGGAGGTAGGGCGATGTGTACTTGCATCGCCTTTCCGTTTATTAAAACAAGAAATCTAAATTGAAAGAAGAAGCTATTTAAATAGCATGCCCAACCCTGAGTAGTTAAAGCTAGTATCTTTATAGGGGATATTTTTTATTTTGTCAACTTTCTTGAGGTATTTATATACCAATTTTCTATATCTATGAACCTATATGAAGTATCAGCTATTAAGGATGGTTCAATTCCTTTTATTTTGTCTTTAGTAAAGTAATTTAAATAAGGATTGAATAAAAATATTGCTGGCATATCTTCTTCAATATATTCTTGGACTTCTAAGAGTTTTTCATAGCGCAATCCTAGATCAGTTTGTGTCCTAGCTTCTTCCAATAAATCATCTACATTATTATTTTTATACCCTGAAAGGTTAAGGCCAGGATAGAATCTTTGGGACGAATGCCAGAATGGGAAGGGGTCAGGGACGATTCCAAGCACTTGCCCGAAGAGGAGAGTATCATATGATCTTTCCCTTATATATGTTTGTTTTAAATTAGCAATAGAAACAGAATTAATTTCCACTGGTATTCCCAATGCTTCCCATTGCGTTTCTAGGGCCTTAGCGGTTTTAATTAATAAATCATCTTCTGAAGTAGTGATAGTAATTGAGAATTCGGTTGTTTTTCCTGGCTCGATTACACAGATTTCGTTTAATACTTCTCTGGTTGAGGGCCCCACTTTACCAGTCCCTGAAGTCAAATTATTTGGAGTTAATATTTTATCAGCATATTTTTCTTGTAATTTGATGACTGCTTCTTTGGTTTTTTGACCAAAATAGCCAGTGATTTCTCCTTCTGGGTAGATATCTTCGAATTCTGACAAGCATTCTTGTAAATATTTGACTGCATTGCCTGATGAGCCAACATCTAATGTGCTTTGGAAATTCATGGTTTGAGCATCAGTTACTCTAACCCAAGTATTATTTTGTTTGATTAATCCTGCTGACGCTAATAATTCTTCTGCTTTTGTAGGGTCATATGGATTTTTTGATTGTATTTCTGTAGGATAGTATATCTCTGGTAGGAATGGAGAATTGACAATGTTTGCTTCTCCGCCTAACACATCATTGATTATTTTTTTTCTATCTGTTGCATAATGTAGGGCTAATCTTAAGTCGTTTTCATTCAATAACTCACTTTCGTAAGTATTTAAGAATAGGGCATAGTATCTAGGTATGGTAAAGCTTGTTTTCGTAAATTTAAATAGCTCATTAGCGTCATTAGACACTAGAGAATCTATGATATTACTTTTAGCGGCATTTACTAATTGTTGTTCTGAGTCGAAAAATATGAATTTTATTTCTGTAATATATGGAAGCTTGTCATAGTATTTATTATTCTTTGTTAGGGTCAGAGAATTGATACTATCTTCTCTTTCATATTTAACATTTTTTAGTTTATATGGGCCGGAACCGATTGGTTCAAAATTATATGAAGACAAGGGGAAATTCTCTGGAGAAATATCTTTCCAAATATGTGAAGGCAGTATTTTTATAGTTAAGGTTTCTAAAAATCCCGGATAAGGATTTTGAAGAGTGAATTTCATTTGATAGTCAGAAATTTTTTCTGTTTTTATTTCTATCCATCTGGCCTGTAGCGGGCTTTTAAAATCAGGATTCTGAATAGTTTTAATAGTAAAGATAATGTCATCTACTGTCAGCTCTTCATTGTCATGAAACTTAACTCCTTGCTTGATTGTTACGTTATAGGTTTTGTCTCCTTCCTCTAAATAATAATCCTCCACAAGGTCGGGGATTATTTGTCCTGTTTTATCGTATTTAAATAATCCAGAATAGATTAGATTGATTAAATCTCTATCAACATCATTAGAGCCCGTATATACTGGATTTATAAATCTTGGTTGACCAACTACGCCCTCCTTAAATGTGCCCCCATTGCTTGGCGCTTCAGTTGTTGATTGATAATAAGTAGTTAGGATTAAGCTTATTCCAGAGCCAATACATATAATTAGTAGGGCAGAAAATATTATTTTCTGTCTTTTATTAAGGACCTTAAAAATATTTTTAAGATAAGATAGTTTTTTCATATTAGAAAACTAAGTTTATAACAGCTAACAATCCAAAGATAATAGCTAAAACTATTGTAGCAGTAAATATC
>Ga0272441_10005327_pt1 | contig 22490 bp, 21 predicted proteins | sample SSMProp6N_FD_193582 | JGI IMG/M metagenome (GOLD analysis project Ga0272441, IMG submission 193582) | Marine sediment archaeal communities from Little Sippewissett salt marsh, Falmouth, MA, United States - SSM-Prop-6N | ecosystem: Environmental > Aquatic > Marine > Wetlands > Sediment ... | reverse complement strand
ATCCTCCACACCCTCCGCGAGGACGGTTTCAAGCTGTCGCCCGGGCAGATTCTCGACGCGGCCGGCGACGCGAAGATTATCATCCTCAACTACCCGTCCAACCCCAGCGGCGCGTCGTATACGCGCGAGGAACTTGCCGCACTCGCCGAGGCGATCCTGAAGACGGACCTAGTCGTGTTCTCCGACGAGATCTACGAGAAGCTGCTCTTCGGCGACGCCGAATTTGTCTCGTTCTCGACGCTCGACGAGCGACTGCCCGAGCGAACGATCATCTTCAGCGGGCTGGCGAAAACCTTCTCGATGACCGGCTGGCGGATCGGCTGGGCGGCCGGGCCGAAAGACGTCATCGGTGCGGTCGCGCGCCTGCTCAGCCACGCGACCACCCACCCGGTCAGCTTCGTGCAGGCCGGGGCGCTGGCGGCGTACACATCGCCCGAGGGACCCGAATTCGCCGAGCGGATGCGCCGCGAGTTCGAAAGACGCGCCGCCCACATGACCGAGCGGCTCAACGCCATCGACGGCGTGGAGTGCGTGCCGCCGGCCGGCGCGCTCTACTGCTTCCCCGACGTCAGCGCCCACTATGGGCGGACCCTCGGCGGGGTGGAGGTCACCGACTCGCTGTCGTTCGCGAAGGCCGCCCTCGAGGCCGTGCACGTGGCGCTGGTGCCGGGCGTGGCCTTCGGCGAGGACAAGTGCGTACGGTTGTGCTTCGCCGCCAGCCTTGAGCAGATCGACGAAGGGCTCGACCGCCTCGAGAAGCTCCTGGGTTGACGCGGCTCACGCGCCGGCGTGGTGCATCTTCCATAGGCTGCGCCATGTGGCGGCCGCCCGGTCGAGCAGCCCGAGATTCTGCAGCGACATCGCCAAGAACGCCCGCAGCCGGTCATTGTCCGGCGCATGCTCGACGGCGATCTGCAGGTGCTCGACCGCCTGCTCCAGATCCTCTCGCTGCGTGTGTAGCAGCGCCAAGCGGTAGTGCAGGTCCACGGATTCCGGCCGCAGGTCGAGGGCGCGGCTTAGCGTCTCGACGGCCTCCTCCGACATCCCCAGATCCTGCTGGGTAACCCCGAGCTTGATCAGGGCCTGCACGTAACACGGGTGGATGCGAAGGGCCTCAGCGAACTGCTCCATCGCCTCGCCGTACCGCCCCTGAGCCCGCAGCAGGACACCGTATCGGTAGCGTACGTCGGCGTAGCCGGGGCAGCGCTCCACCTCCTCGCGGTGCCGATCGATCTGTCGCTCGAGCAGGTCGTCGTTGTCGAGTTCGATATCCCGCGGAGCGTCGTCGCCCGTCTCGAAGCTCTGGATGTACTCCTCGGCAACGGCCGCCTTCAGTTGGAGCCGAGCCATTTCTGTCAGCAGCACCGTGCTGTTAGGCTCCACGGCATGGGCGAGATCGAAGCTGTTCATCGCCTCCTTCGTCTGTCCGGCGCAGAGCTTGGACACGCCCAGCCCGATGTAGTTGATCAGCACGCGGTCGTTCAGTTCGGACGCGGCGTGGAAGGCGTCCGCCGCCTCTTCCCACCGCCCGCCGACCAAGTGCTGCGTGCCCAGCTTGACCGTCGCTTCCAAGTAGGTCGGCTGCAGGTCGATGGCCTCGCGGAAGTGGTGCATGGCGGCCTCGTCATCGCCGATCCGCCCGTACAGATCGCCCAACCGGACGTGCAGGTCGGCGAAGGGACCCTGTCGTTCGATGAGCTTGTGCAGCCGCTCGATGGCCTCCCGCACGTTCCCCGCGCCCACTAGCGATTCTACCTGGTCATCCACCAGCGCCCAGTTCTCCGGCTCCATGCCGATCGCCGTCTCGAACTCCCTGATCGCCTCGTCGTATCGCTGCGCCCGGTGGTACAGGTGCGCCAGCGCCGTGCGGAGCGACGGCTGCTCCGGGAATGCGTCGCGGAGCGCCCGATACTGCTCGATCGCCTCCTCGTCGCGACCGAGGAAGACCGCCACCGCTGCCAGACGTTCGCGCGCGGGCGCGAACCCCGCCCCCTCGCCGCCGGCGCGAATCGCGTCGCGATAGAACTCGACGGCGGCCTTCGGATTGCCCGTCTTCTCGCAACAGAAGCCCGCCGCGAACAGGATCGGCGGCTCGTCGCTTTTGAGTTGCAGCGCCGTTCGGAGCTGATCGAGAGCGCTTTCGGACGAGCCGGCTTCTTCGTAAGCGGCCGCCAGGGCCAGTCGCGCCGCCAGGTAGTCGGGCTTGTGCCGACAGGCCTGACGCAGATGCTCGATGGCCTCCAGTGTTCTCGACGCACGCAGATACGCCAGCCCCAGTTGCAGCCGCACGTCGGGCCGGTCGGGGTGCTCGCGGCAGGTCTGCTCGAGTTCGTCCCGGCGCCTTGTCATCGGCGACCAGTAGTATCGGTCCAATACATCGCCGAGGTCGCTTTCGAGCCCTCGGCCGAGAAGCTCCAGCAGATAACTCACTCCGTCCTCCTATGCCGCCAGCGCCGATAGCGCCTCCGACGCCGGCGAGTAGCCTTGGTTCAGCTCCAGTGCCCGCCGCAGGTGGCCGCGCGCCTTTTCCGACCGCCCCAGGCGGGCCAACACGCCGGCCGTCCGAACATGCACGTCCGGCCAGTCGGCGCCCGCGGCGACGGCCCGCGCAAGGACCCGGGCAGCGTCCTCCGCACGGCCGCCGTCGGCGTGCAGCTCGCCCAGAAGCAGCAGGGCTTTCGCGTAGCCGGGGTTGATCCGCACGGCTTCGCCTGCGGCCGCGACGGCCTCGTTTGCCAGGCCGAGCCGGGCCAGGATGCGAGCGTGCTGATAGTGCAGGTCGGCGTACCGGGGATGCTCCGCCAGCGCGATGCGAACGACCGCCCTCAACAGCTCCAGCAGTTCGGTGTCGGCATCGCCCGCCTTCAGGGACAGGCACGCCTCCAGAAAGTCCGGCTCCAGGGCAATGTAGCGGGCCAGCTCGCGGGCTTGCGGCGCATCGGGCGGCGCGGACGGCTCGGGCAGACGCAGCACGAGGCGAAGGCCCTGACGCTCGGCCTCGGCCGCCGCCATCGCGAGTTGATGGGCGAGGACAAGGTCATCGCCGCGGAACTCAATCGCCCGGCTCCAGGCGCGTGCGGCCGCCGGCATGTCGCCCTGAGCCGCCGCCGCCAGGCCGAGGTAGTAGTGCGCGTCGCCGCACGTGCAGTCGGCCGCCGCCGCCCGGGAGAGGGTCTCGCGTGCCTCGGCCAGCCGCCCCTCCGCCGACAGGAACAGCCCCATCTGGACGAGAAGCTCGGCCCGTTCGCCCAGGCGGCGAAGCCCGGACGAGACAACCTGGTACGCCTCCTCCCGCTGCCCGGAGCGCCACAGCGCCAGGGCATGCCGGCGAACGGCGGCCGGGCTCGATTCGTCGGCTTCGGCCGCACGCCCGGCCTCGGCCGCGCACGCCTCGTGGCGGCTTTCGCGCGCGTACAACCGGCATAGGTAGCTGTCCATTCCCGCCCGAGGGCCGAGTTCACGGGCGGCGGCGCGCAGAAGACGCTCCGCCTCATCCAGGCGCCCTTCCCGCAACGCGGCCAACCCCATCGCCCGCTGAGACATGCCGCGGTAGTAAGCGGCCATGCCGTCCAGCAGCCCGCGCGGGGCATCGCGGCGGCCGTCGCCGAGTCTCAACACGTCGTCCATCGCCTCGACGGCGGCGACATAAAGCCGCTGCTTGTACAGCCGCACACCCTCCGCGTAGCGCCGCGACCGATCGCGCGGCCCGGGCGGAGCCGGCCTGCCTTGGGCGTTCCCTCTCTGCATGGGCTTGAGACGTCCTCCGACTGCTTTATCGGCAAGCGCGCGGGGCGGGTGAATTAGCCGTCGGTGTCTGTTGGTTCCTGCGGGGCGGGGCTGCTGCAGATGACCACCCCCGCGCTGCGGCCGCCCGCGCGTTCCAGCAGCTTGCGAGCCTTGCCCGCCGCCCGCCGGGCCTCCTCCGCCGGGTCGGACACGATCAACACCTGCCGCAGAAGCCCGGCAAGGATCTGGGCGTCCGGGTAGTGCGTCACCCGGGCAGCCGTCGCGAGCACGTAATCGTACTCAGCCGAGACGTCGGCCACGAACGTCGCCAGGCGGTCGCTGACGAGGATCTGCTCCTCGCGCCCGGCCACGTCGCCGGCGGGGAACACGTCCAGACCCGGGCGGACGTACCTGGCCGCCGCCACGAGCGAACACGCCCCGGTGACCACTTCCGCCACGCCCGGCAGTCGCGCCGCGTGCAGCAACCGGTGGATCCGGGGACTGCGCAGGTCGAGGTCGAGCAGGGCGACGCGCGCGGCGCCGCCGAGTTCGCTTCCGGCCGTCGCGAGCCCGCAGGCCGTTCGAGGCGCCGCGTCGCTCCGTTCGGCGCTGCACACCATCACGGTCTTGCCCGCGGCGCGCCCGGAGTAGAACAGCGTGCCCCACAGGCGTCGAAACGCCTCCTTCGGGCGCCCGCACAGATCGACGTCGCCGGACGGCGCAAGGCCGCCGCGCGCCTTCGCTGCCGTTCGAGTGTCAGCCATCCTCCACCTCCCTCGCCCCCGCTCCTCGGCTATCGCGTCGTTGTAACGAACGCGTCCGCCCGTCGAGAGCGCACGCCTTCGAGGCTCGTCGCCGCCTCCTCGTACGTCGGGAACCGCCCCACGCTGACGACAAAGAGCGGCCGTCCCGCCTTCAGCTCGGAACGAGTCTGGGCGGGCAGGCCCGCGCTCCTCAGTTCGCGAGCCGCCCTGTCGGCCAGCTTCCTGTCGGTGTAAGCCCCGGCCTGAACGGTCCACGCCCGGCCGCGCACGCGATCGGCCGCCCGCTCCGCCAGGTCCGTATCCGGGAACAGGTAGATCACGCGGTCGAACTCCACGTCGGCCTCCAGCCACTTGCCCTGCCGCTGAAGCACGCAGCCGAGCCGATAGCGCGCGTGGTCCTCGGGCTTCTGCCCTCGTTCGATGTCCTCCAGGGCCGCCCGGTACATCTCCGCCGCCAGGTCCAGGTTCGACCGCTCGTAGGCGACGTCGCCGCGGGCGACCCGGGCGCCGATCGCGACTTCCGGATTGTCCGCCCGGTCAATGGCCGCCTCGAAGTCGGCCGCCGCCCCCGACAGATCGCCCAACCCGTATCGCGCCAGCCCGCGGTAGTAGCACGCCTCGTCCGCGCGGTCCGAGCGCGAGTGCTCCTCGAGGAAGGCGTCGAGCTTCTCGACGGCCGAGCGGTGCTGCCCGCCCCGGTAATCCTCCTTGCCGGCTTCCAGAAGCTCAACGGCTTGCGGCGTCAATTGTCCGTCGCACCCGGCGAGGGCCGAAGCGACGGCGAGCACGGCCGGCAGACATCGTCGAAGCGTCATGTTCATGCAGGCGCCCTGCCTGTTGGGATAGCCCGCGCCGCGACGGCGCAGCGCAGCGGCGTCACCGATTGCTTTTGGATTACTTCGACACATCACGCAAACGACTTGAGCCCCCGAGCAGGTCACGTGGTTGCGTCGCTGCGCTCCGCAACCCACGGCGCCCGATCAGGCCAGCGCCGAGCGACACTCTTCAATCAGGCGATTGGCCTTGAACGGCTTCATGAGCACCGCGGAGAGCCCCTCGCGGTTGGCGCGGGCGATCGAGTGTCCGGGATCGTAGCCGAAGGCCGTGATCAGGACGACCCGTGTGTCCGGGTGGGCGTCCTTGGCGGCCGCGAACACCTCGTACCCGCTGGCCCCGGGCATGCGGATGTCCGAGACGATCAGGTCGTACCGCGTTCCGCCGATCTGCCTCAGGGCGTCCGTCCCGTCGGCGGCGACGTCCACCCGGCAGCCGTGCGCGCGGAGCACGTCGGAGACGGTCTGACGGATGAGTTCCTCGTCGTCGGCGACGAGCACGCGCTTGCCGGCGAGCACCGGGTCGGCGGGCTCGGTGCCCGCCGTCGCCCCGCCCAGAACGCAGGTTTCGGGGGCGATTGAGGCCCGTGTCACCGACCGCCGCGCCCGCGAGGCGAGGTCGATGATGCTCTGCAGTCGCTTGCGGACGTCGTCGTGCCCGATGTAGTCCTCCATCAGCTCGGAGGCGTCGGTGATGATGTCGTTCAGCGGCCCGGCGAGTTCGGCGCACAGTGAATCGCTGACCTGGTTGTGCGCGGTCCGCCGCTCGAACACGAGCAGATTCAGAATGTGTAGCGCCAGCGCCACGTGATTGGCGAAGATCTCGGCGAACTGCCGGTCCTCCTCGCCGAACGCGCCCGCCCGGCCGGACTCGACGTTCATCACGCCCACGACCTTGTCGCGCAGGCGCAGCGGCACGGTCAGGCTGCTGCGGGCGCCGTCCAGGCCTTTGAGGTATCGCGCATCGTGCCGGACCTCCGGGCAGATGTAGCTCTGCCCCGTCGCCGCAACGTACCCGCAGATGCCGTTGCCCTCGGTGCTGGCCAGCAGCTCGTATCGCCACGCGTCCTCGTCGAACCCCTCAGAGACCAGAATCTCCAGCCGGTTTGTGGATGGGTTCAGGAGGAGTACGGCGAAGTGCTGGTAGTCGAGTACGTCGCGACTGTAGCGGATAGTCCGCTCTTCGAGGGCCTTCAGACGCTCCACCGCGTCGCGCCGGTCGTCGCCGGAATCGCCCGGCGGCCGCGCAGCGTCCAAGCGAACCAGTTCCCGCCCGGCGCGATCGATCGCGTTGAGCTTGAGCTGCTGCCGGCGCTGCGCAGTAGCGTCCACAACGACCGCCGCCACCTGCCGCAGCACGCCCTGCCGGTCGCGCACGGGGGAACACATCACTTCGTAGTACGTGCCGCCCTCGGGCATGAGCGAGAAGCGTCTGCCGCGCTCAGCGTCGGCCTGTCGCCCGGCGGATGCGGCGAACTGCTCGAACACAGTGGCGCACTGGGTCCGCAACAGGTCGAGCACGCCGGGGGGCAGCTCCTGCGCACGGCGGTTTGCCCACGCCAACTCGCCGCGCGGACCGATGAGGCACACGCCGTCGCCGAGGGTATTGAAGAGGATTTCGGCGCGCTGAGTCATCACGCCGCGCTCGAGGGGAAGGAAATCACCCGTATCGGCCAAAACGGCGTCGAACCGGCCCTGCCGAATGCCGGCGAGGGCGTCGTCGAACTCGTCCACGACCTGAACGTCGAAGTGGGCGGATAGCACGTCGAGGACGCCGGCAACGTCCGTCGACGGGCCGCGCAACACCAGCAATCGCCGTGTGTCGGTCTGCTGAGCCATTGGGGCAATCCCCCGCAATCCGCGATTCCGTGGTCCAATCTACATGTTTCACCCTAGCCCTGTCAACCCAGAAAGTCCCGCGCGCCACCCGCGTCGAGCGCACTGACCAATTGCTCTGCGATTCGCGACGGGCCGTCGGTCATCTCGCGGCCCGGCGCGGACCCCTCGACCCGCACCACATCCTGTGATCCCGGCGCATCGCAACCGACCGATCCGACCCGGCTGGCCATCGCCCACCCGCGCCAAGCGCCCGAGTAGCAGCCCACGTGCACCGCAAGGCACGAGTGACAGTCGGCTCCCATCGCCCGCACGACCTCGCGCTCGGCGAGCAGCGCCTGGTGGCTCGGCGGGTCGTCCAGCAGACGCAGCAACTCGCTGAGGCCCCCGCAGTCGCTGAGCGATTGGACGGCAACCGCCCCCTGCCCCGCCGCCGGGATAAACGCCGCCGCGTCGAGCGGAACCAACCGCTCCTCCAGGCTCGGCATCAACCCCAGACGGATGACCCCTGCCATCGCGATGACGGCCGCGTCGAGCCGTTCCTCTCCGTTGCGCGAACGGATCACCCGCCGGATCCGCGTGTCCACGTTGCCCCGCAGCGGCACGATCCGTAGGTCGGGGCGGACCGAAAGCAGAAGCGCCGCGCGGCGAAGGCTGCCCGTGCCGACCATCGCCGAAATCGGCAACTGGCCCGGACCCAGCCCGTCGGATGAGAGCAGCGCGTCACGGGCATCGGCGCGGGCGGGAACGGCCGCAATCTCTGTGCCCTCAGCCAGCGCGATCGGCAAGTCCTTCGCGGAGTGCACCGCCACGTCGATCTTGCCTTCCAAGAGGCCGGCTTCGAGTTCCTCGGTAAACAGGGCCTTGCCGCCGGCTTCGGTCAACGGCCCGGTCGCGCGGTCGCCGCGCGTGAGGATAGGAACGAACTCGACGCGAAGGCCGGGGCAGGCCTGTGAGAGAGCGGCCGCGACAAGCCGCGACTGCGCCATGGCGAGGGCGCTCCGACGTGTGCCGATCCGGACCCGAGACATGTCGGCAGGTTACTCCAGGCCCCACTGCTCGCCCTTCCGATTCTCCTGGGCGAGCTTGAACTTGCTTCGGGCAAGCGTCAAGGCCCTCTCGCGGGCGATGATCTGGGCTTTCGTATCGCGCGGCATGCGACGGGCGTGCTGGATTTCCTCCCACAGGGCCTCGGGATCGAGTTCCTCGGCCGGCGTGCATTCATCGGCGAGCAGTCGCAGCCCGTCGTCGTTGACCTGGGCGGTGCCGCCGTGGACGAACATACGGCACGCGTTGCCCTCAGGCCGCGTCAACGTCAGCGGGCCGCTGCCGACGGAGCAGATCGTCGGCGCCATTCCCGCCCAGACGCCCATCTGTCCATCGCGCGCCGGGAAGATCACACCCACCGCCTCACCGGCGTACACTTGCCCGCGCGGCGTGGAGACCTCACAGCGGAAGGACTTGCGTTGCCGTTCCATGCCAGCGATTCCGCTCTCGCGGAGTCCTGTCGCGCCGAATCCCGGCAGCGGAGTACTCGGTCAATTGTACGCCTCGCGGCAGACGATCTCGTCGAGCTTCTTGCGGCCCTTGGCAGCGGGCCGAACCGACGCGGGCTCCGCCGGGTACCCCATCGCCAGAAGCTCCACAATTTTGGCCGACGGCGGGACGGCGAGCAGCTCCCGGCACGGGTCCTGCGGGAAGTGCCCGATCCAGCACGTGCCCAGCCCCTCGGCGACGGCCGCCAGCGTCATGTGGTCGATGGCGATCGCGCAATCGACCGGGTCGGCGGGGACGTCGCAGTGCATGACGGCATCCGGGCTGGTGCCGACGACCGCGAGCACGACCGGCGCCTGGGCGAGAAACGTCTGGCCCGAGAACCCGGCGAGCTTCCTGCGGCGCTCGGCATCCTGGACGACCACGAACTTCCACGGCTGTCGGTTGCGCCCCGAGGGGGCCAGCCGCCCCGCCTCAAGGACACGGAGCAGCTTGTCTTCCTCGACGGGCTGGTCGGCGTACGCACGAACGCTGTGCCGGCGCTGAATGGCTTCGTACAGGTCCATGGCATCACCAAAGCGCAGCGCGACGGGCCCGGGCCGTGCGATCCGTCCGCTCGGTGGCACGGCTCGCGAGCCCGAACCCGCCGCGTGATTCAGCTTCCAGTGCTCGGCGGTTTGCGTCTACTGCTGCTCCGCCGACTTCTCGTACTTGACCTTGTCCACCGGCAACGAGGCGCCGTAGCAGGCCGCGAACGCGCCGAGGAAGGCCACCAGGTTGCCGATCGCGTCCAGCACGTTCCGGACAGTCCACAGGCCCGGGTTGCGCTGCGCGCCACCCACCGTGAAGAACACGCTGACAAACGTCGCCAGCAGGCCGATGGCCCCGATGAAGTACATGAACGGGCGCTTCACGGAAGACCACTTGAACAGGATCACCAGGTAGAAGATCAGGAGAATCGAGGAGACTGGCAACAAGGCAGCTTGCATGGCTTGTGCTCCTTTCGTCCCGGGGGGACTAACCTTTTCTCTTTTCCAAACGGGAACGATTGCCCGCCGCGGCGGGCCCAACGCGTAAGAGACTACTGCATACGTACTTCCACGCAAGGAATTTCCGGGTCTTTTGCCCGAAGCAACAGACCGCCTAGCTCGCGGCCGCGGGCGCCTCGCCCGACCTCGACAGAATTCTAGCCTGCTCCGCCGCCTGTTCCACGGGACCGACATACATGAAGGCGGCTTCGGGGAGCTGGTCCCACTTGCCATCCAGGATCTCGCGGAACGAGCGGACGGTCTCGGCGATCGGGGTGAAGTTGCCGGGCTTGCCGGTGAACACCTCGGCCGTGTAGCACGGCTGCGAGAGGAACCGCTCGATCCGCCGGGCGCGGGCGACCAACTCGCGGTCGGCCTCGCTGAGTTCATCGACTCCGAGGATGGCGATGATATCCTGCAAGTCACGGTATCGCTGTAGGATGCGCTGGACCTCGCGGGCGACGTCGTAATGCTCCTGCCCGACGTACTGCGGGTCAAGCAGTCGCGATGAACTCGCCAGCGGATCCACCGCGGGGTAGATGCCCTTCTCAACGATCGACCGCTCTAAAACGATGAACGCGTCGAGGTGCGTGATCGCGGTCGCGGGCGCGGGGTCGGTCAGGTCGTCGGCCGGCACATAGATCGCCTGGACGGAGGTGATCGCGCCCTTGTCCGTCGAGGTGATCCGCTCCTGAAGCTCGCCCATTTCGGTCGCGAGCGTGGGCTGGTATCCGACGGCGGAGGGCATGCGGCCGAGCAGGGCGCTGACCTCGCTGCCGGCCTGCGAGAAGCGGAAGATGTTGTCGATGAACAGCAGCGTCTCGGCGCCGGTATCGCGGAAGTACTCGGCGAGCGTCATGGCGCTCAAGCCCGCCCGCAGGCGCGCTCCCGGCGGCTCGTTCATCTGCCCGAAGACCATCACCGTCTTCTCGAGCAGCTTCTGCCCCGTGTCGCCGAGGGTCATCTCCTGCATCTCGAGCCACATGTCGTTGCCTTCGCGGCTGCGCTCGCCGATGCCCGCGAAGACGCTGTACCCCCCGTGCCGCGTGGCCACCCGCGCGATCAGCTCCTGGATGAGCACCGTCTTGCCCAGCCCCGCCCCGCCGATCAACCCGCTTTTGCCGCCCCGGACGAACGGCGCCAGCAGGTCGATCACCTTGATCCCCGTCTCGAAGATCTCCGTCCGCGGCGTGAGCGACTCGAACTTGGGCGCCGCGGCGTGGATGGGGCGCCACTCTTCGGCCTCCACCTCGCCGCGGCCGTCGATGGGTTCGCCAAGCAGGTTGAAGACGCGGCCCAGCACCCCCGGCCCAACCGGCATGCGCACGGGCGCCCCGGTATCGGTGACGGTCATCCCGCGGACCAGCCCGTCGGTGCTGCCCAGCGCCACGCAACGAACCTTGCCGCCCCCCAGGTGCTGCTGAACCTCGCCAACCAGCGACGGGCCGCCCTCGCCCTCCACGCGCAGCGCGTCGTAGATGCCCGGCACGTGGTCCTCGGCGAACTGCGCATCGAACGTTGAGCCGATCACCTGCACGATCCTGCCCGTAACCTGTATCTGCTCCGCCATGGCGTTCCGATCAGTTCTCCGCCTCGCGGCCGTCCTCGCCGACAAGCCGGCCGTGCATCCGCTCCAGGTGCGACGCCACGGACACATCGTATACGTCGTCGCCGACCTGCACCACCAGCCCGCCGATGAGCGCCGGGTCCACGCGAGTGCGAAGCAGCGTCTTCGTATGGAACGTCTCCCCCAGCGCGTCGGCGACGGCTCGCCGCTGGGCCGGTGTCAATTCGACGGCCGACACGACCGTCACCTCGCGACGCCCCTGCCCGGCGTTGATCTCCTCGCGCAGCTGTGAGACGACCTCCCGCCGCGCGCCGCGCCCGCGGAAGCCCGCCACGATCTCCGCCAACTCCGTCGTGATCTGCGCCTGCCGCATGCGGTTGTAGCTTCGGGTGAGATCGCGGATCATCTTGTCGGCGTTTTCGGTGGCCGCCCGCACGGCCGCCATGCGCATGGCCTGCTCCGAGATTGCCGACTCGACGAAGCACTGGTACACCCGCATGCGGACGGCCCGCAGGAGCACTTCCTCGAGCACGTCCTCGGGCGCGGGGAGCAACGCGTACTCGACGGGCTCGGCAAGCGAGGCGGCTTCCGGGGGCGCGTCGAACCCGGTCAGGGGCAGCACCTTGGCAAGCGCCGCCCGCTGACGCGCCGACGAAACGAACTGCACGTACGAGATCTCCACGCCGGAGATCATCTCGCGTAGGAATTCGTCGATCAGTTCGTCGGCGAGTTCGGCGACATGCTCAAACTCGATGACGTGTCCCGCCCGCGGCGTGGGAACCGAATCGTACACCCGGTCCGGCATCAGCCCGCCGTGACGGAAGTACCGAGTGCCGCGCCGCCCCGCGACTCGCAGGCTCACTTGCCGCCCCCCCCGCACCAATTCCCCCATCCGCTCCATCACCTGCTCAACCACCACCGAGTTGAACGAACCGCAGAGCCCGCGGTCGGAGGTCAACACAAGCAGCACCAGCGGACGGCCCGGGGCGGCCCTGAACAGCGGGTGCCGAACCCGCCCCCTGCTGCGGCGAATGAGGTCGCCCACCAGCGCGGCGATGCGGTCGGCGAAGTCGCTGGCGGCCTCGGCCCGCTGCCGCGAGCGCCAGAAGCGCGCCGCCGCCACCTTCTCCATCATCGCCGTCACCGTGCGAATGCTCTGAACAGCGTCGAGGCGGCTCTGGATCTTGCCGAGTCGGGCCACCGGTCACTCCTCCTCGGGCCCGGCCGCGGGCGGGCGCTTCGCGGCGACGGCCGCACCTCCCCGCCGGCCCCGACGCTGGCGACGTACGCGGATGCCCTCCCATGGACCTTGGCGGAACTGCTCGACGATGCCGCGCAGGCGGCGGCTGCGCTCGGCCGTCAGGTCGGGCTCGCCCGCCAGTTCCTTGCGAAACTCCTCGTGCTCGCGGGACACGAAGTCGAGCAGGCCGGAGATGAACGCGTGGACCTCGTGGGGCTCGGCGTCGTCGAGGTACCCCCGTGAGCCGGCGTAGACGGCGATGATCTGGTCCACGACGGGCAGCGGCTGGTACTGCGGCTGGGTCAGCAGCCGGACCATCCGCTCGCCGCGCTCCAGTTGCGACTGCGAAGAAGCGTCGAGGTCCATGCCGAGCTGCGCGAACGTCTCGAGCTCGCGGTAGGCCGCCAGGTCAAGCCGCAGGCTCTTGGCGACCTCCTTCATCGCGGGGTAGGCGGCCTTGTAGCCCACGCGGCTGACGGAGATGCCCACGTTGACCGCCGGGCGAACACCCGCGAAGAACAGCGAGGGCTCCAGGTAAATCTGCCCGTCGGTGATGGAGATCAGATTCGTCGGAATGTACGCCTCGACCTGCCCCTCCTGCGTCTCGCAGATGGGGAACGCCGTCATCGACCCGCCGCTTTCCGGCAGTCGGTGGATGCGCAGCGCGTCGGCGTTGGGCAGCGCCGCCAGCCGCGCCTCTGCCTCCTTGCGGCCGGGCACGCCAACGTATTCCCTGCCGTCCACCGGCGGGGAGGGCTGGGCGGCGTCGGCGTCGAGCGCTTCCTTCGGCACGATCACGTACCGCTCGGCGAGCTTGCAGGCCCGCTCGAGCAACCGGCTGTGGAGGTAGAAAATGTCCCCGGGATACGCCTCGCGCCCCGGCGGGCGGCGAAGCAGCAACGAGATCTGTCGGTACGCGGCCGCTTGCTTGGTCAGGTCGTCATAAACGATCAGCGTCGCGCGCCCGCGCTGCATGAAGTGCTCGGCGACCGTGCAGCCGCAATACGGGGCGATGTACTGTAGCGGGGCCGGCATGCTGCTCGCGGCCGAGATTACCACCGTCTCGTCCATCGCCTGGTGCGCACGCAGCGTGTCCACGACCGCCGCGACCGTCGATTCCTTCTGCCCGATGGCGACGTACACGCAAAGGACGTCGGTGTCGCGCTGGTTGATGATGGCATCAACGGCGACGGCCGTCTTGCCCGTCTTGCGGTCGCCGATGATCAGCTCGCGCTGCCCGCGCCCGATGGGGATCATCGAATCGACGGCGATGACGCCGGTGTGCAGCGGCTCATAGACGGGCTGGCGGCCGGCGATGCCGGGGGCGGGGCGCTCGACGGGCCGAACCTCGTCGGTCTCGATCTCACCGCGCCCGTCGAGGGGCCGGCCCAGCGGATCGACCACGCGGCCGAGCATGGCGTCGCCCACGGGCACCTCCAGAAGCTTCTCGGTCGAACGTACGATCTGTCCGGCCTTGATGTCCTCGCAGCCACCATAGACGACGGCGCCGGTGGAGTTCTCCTCGAGATTGAAGACCTGCCCAATCTGGTCGGTCTCGAACTCGAGCATCTCGCCGGCCATCGCGTGCGAAAGCCCGAGGATCTGCACGATCCCGTCGCCGACCTCCAGCACGCGCCCAACGTGCGCGACTGACATCTCACGCCGGTGGCGGGCGATCTCCTCGCGGAGGACGCTGGCGATTTCCTCGGGTTTGAAGCGCGTCACCACGTTCGCGTCACCTCTCCGGCGGCGCCTACCGGTCGCCGGGGTAGCTTGCCTGAAGGTCCTGCTTCGGCCGGACGTCGCACTCGAGCTTCAGCACCGTCACGCCGGCGATCCGGTCGGGGCTGCGGCGCGGCAGCCCGCGCAGCGCCAGCCGGTCGCCCGTCTGGCGGAACCTGACCGGCTCGCCCGTCGCCAGCAGCCAAGCCTTGCGGACCTTCGCCCTCAGTCCGCCGACGATGACCTCGCTGCCGGGCCAGCGAGTCACCCACAGGTACGCCGCCTTACCCTTCGCCGTCCAGTGCCCGATCCCGCTCCAACTCAACCGGTCATCGCAGCGGTCCATCCGTCCGTACACCGCCTCCCCGTTCCTGCTGAGCCACTTGCCCGTGGCGGTCAGCCGCTCGACGGCCTCCGACGGTACGGAGCCGTCGGGCTTGGGGCCGATGTTCAGCAACAGGTTGCCGCCGCCGGCCGTGCACTGGCGGAGCATGCCGAGCACGTCGCGCGTGCTGCGCCAGTCCTCGGGCGGGGCTTCCTGCCAGCCCCACGAGCCGTTGAAGGTCATGCACGCCTCCCACGCCCGTCCGGGATCGGCCGCGCGGATGTGCTCTTCCGGCGTGCCGAAGTCCTCGTCGAGCTTGGAGCGGTTGTTGATGAGGATGTGCGGCTGAAGCCTGCGGACCATGGCATTCATCTTGCGGCTCCCCCACGCCTTCGCGTCGGGCAACGGGCGGGAGACGTCGTACCACAGGATGTCGATGGGGCCGTAGTTGCTCATCAACTCCCGGACGCAGCCCTGCGTGAAATCGAGGAACCGACGCCGGGCCTTCTCGCTGGTTGCGCAGCGATGCCCGTCCGGGTGGTGCCAATCCATCAGCGAATAGTAGAAGCCGATCTTCAGGCCGAACTCGCGGCAGGCGTCCACGTACTCGGCCACCAGGTCGCGCCGCGGGCCACGCTTCACGGCGCTATAGCCGGTCTGCCGGGTGTCCCACAGACAGAAGCCCTCGTGGTGCTTTGTGGTCATGACCATGTACTTCATGCCCGCCTTCTTCGCGAGCTTGGCCCACTCGCGGGCGGGGCGGGGCTTGGGCACCCACGTGGCGGCGAGTTTCTCGTATTCCCTCACCGGAATCCGCTCGCGGTTCATGACCCACTCGTGCCGACCGAGCTGCGCGTAGAGCCCCCAATGCACGAACATCCCGAAGCGCGCCTCGTGCCACCACCTCATTCGCCGTGCGCGCTCGCGCGGGGCTGTTCCCTTCGTCCGGGCCACCTGTGCCTACCTTTCTTCCGTTTGCCGCCCGTCGGCGGCTTCTTGTTGTCGTTGTGAAAGCTCCTGCCGCAGACTCCTGAGTTCGCCGGCGACGCTGGCGTCGAACACGCTGTCGCCGACCTGCACGATCAGCCCGCCGAGTACGTTCGGGTCCGCCACCGCCGTCACGACGGCGGGGGCGCCGAGCGCCCGGCTGAGCAACACCCGGATGCGCTCGCGCTGCGAGTCGCCCAGCTCGACGGCCGAGATCACCAGCACGGGCACCTTGCCCTGGCGGGACTCCACGCGGCGGCGGAACTGCCGGGCCGTCTCTCGCAGCAGGGCCAGTCGCGTGTGCTTCGCCATCACGACAAGTAGCGACTCGACGCCCTCGCTGACCCGCCCGGCGAAGAGGCGCTCGACCAAGTCCACGCTCTCGGACACGCCGCGGTCAGGGCCCGTGAGCATCTCTCCCGCACCATCCTGCTCGCGGAGGATGTCAGCGAGACGGTCCAACTCGTCTGCCGCTTCGGCCGCCTGAGCGTCGTCCTCCAGCGACTCCAGCAGGCCCTCGGCATAGACCTCCGCCACGGAAAGCGATTCCGGGTCGGTCGCCTGAGCGGCCACCCGTCCAGCGGCGAATTCCTGAGCGGCCACCATCACGGTTTCCTCAGCGTGCGTTCGCGGATCTCCTCCAGTGATTCCTCCACCAACCGCTCGTGGTCGTCGGCCGACAGCTTGCGGCCGATCAGACGCGACGCGAGTTCCGTCGCCATGCTCGCCGCGAGGTCGCGGAGGTCCTGGGCGGCCTCCTCCTTGGCCCGCTGGATCTCCTCGCGCGCCTCCTGGGTCAGTTCGGCGGCCTGCTCCTGTGCCTTCTCGACAATAGCCTTGCGCTCCTCGGCGGCGCGGCGCTGCCCCTCGGCAACGATCCCCTCCGCCTGCGCGCGGGCCTGGGCAAGCTGCGCCTTGTAGTCGGAGAGGGCCTCTTCGGCCTCACGCTGCCGCTTCTCGGCGTTGTCGAGAGACGTCTGAATGGCCTCCTCCCGACGCTGGAGCTGGGCGACGATCGGCTTCCACACCCACTTGCCCAGCACCAGTACAAGCGCCGCGAACGTGATCATCGCGGCGATCGCCTGTCCCAAGTCGCCGAAATACGGCGTGTCCTCTCCCTCCTGGGCCAGCGCGTACGCGGCCGGGGCGAGAGAGGCGGCCACGCCCGCCAACCACACAAACGCTCTCGGCCTTCTGCGGCGCAAGGTCATTCCGTCCTCCGGCGAGTCGCCAAGGCGCCTACGCCGTAAACACGGTCAGCAGGCAGACGAGGATCGCGAACAGCATCGCGCCTTCGACCATGGCGGCCGCGATCAGCATCGGGCCGAACATCTGCCCGGCGGCCTCCGGCTGCCGCGCCATCGAGTCGAGGCACTTCGAGCCGATCTTGGCGATGGCCAGCCCGCCTCCCGCAGCGGCGGCCGCCGCCGCGAAGCACGCGCCCAGCGCCCGCCACGTGGACGAGGACGATGGCTGCTGCACGGTCGGCGCGGGCGTCTGTTCGGTGGTATCGCCCTGTTCGTCGGCCGAGGCGACCGCCGCCGTCAGGGCGAAGATCACCAGCGCCCCTGTCACAAGGAATCCACAGGAAACTCTCATAGCTGTCTCCGGCAAGGGGAACTCATTCAACAAACGCTTGGGATCAATGGACGGCCTCCACGTAAAGGCCGAGGAACATCGCGGCCAGGAACGTGAAGATATACGCCTGAAGCCCCGCCACGAGCAACTCGAGGATGCTCACCAGCACGCTGCCAGCGATGCATAGCGGCCCAACGTACCACACGTGCATCGCCTGGTGCTGGATATACGCGGCGGCGGCCTGGAAAACGAATAGCATCAGCACCCCGAGCAGCACGTGCCCGGACATCATGTTGGCGAACAGACGGATGACCAGCGCGACGCACTTGCCCACCGCCCCGACGAACTCCAGCAGCGAGATCGGCACGCGCATGATCGCCCCGGCGAGACCCGGAATCGACGGACTGAGATTCGCCACCCAAAGCAGCGGCGACGCCAGCGCCGCCGCCCACATCGGCCAGCCGCGCGCCTGGTGCCACTCGGCGGCCGTACGGCGAAGCCCCGCCACAATGATCGTCAGCAGTGTCGCCCCCGCCAAGCCCGCGCACACGGTCAGCACGCTGGTGGGCGTGCCGCCGATGTGGAAATCCGCGAGGCCGGCGACGTAATCGATCGGCACGAGCCCGATAAGGTTGAGCGCCAGGATATACACGAACAACGTCAGCAGGAACGGGAGGAACTTGCCGGCCTGCCCGTGAAGCGCGGGGCGGGCGATCATGTCGCGGACGAAGACCACGACGACCTCGATGGCGTTTGCCCCGCCGTGGGGGACCGTCTTCCACCGGCGGGCGAGGGGAATCAGCGCGACCGGCAGCAGGACCGTCACCAACAGCATCGTCGCGATCGCGCTGCTCATCAGCGTCACCCGCATGCCGAACAGCTCCACCTGCCAACCCGGCCAGGGATGGTCGCTGATGTGGTGAAGCAGATTGCTGAAGGCCAGTATCACGCGGCCGCACCTCAGTCCTTCCCGGAAGGTGATTCATCCGCCGGCGGGGCTTCATCCGCACGGCGCTGCTGGTGCTGCTCGGCCTCCTTCTGAATGGCCTTGGCCAGTTGGCGGAGGCGCAGCAGCCCCAGGACGAACCCCACGATCGCGCCCTGAATCGTCATGCCGGGCATGGTCCCCCAGCGCTGGTCCAGCCAGATGCCCAGGCCGACGAACGCGCCGAAGGGAACGATGAACTGCAGCCCGGCCGAGAGGTACTCGCCCCACCCCGCCGACGGTCCTCTGGAATCGCTCGAGAACGGCGGACGGGGATCTTTCGGCTCCGGCATTGCTCATCACCGCCATCGGCCCCGGGGGGCCCAGATGCGCGAATTCGAATCTTATATTGCGCCCGCGGCGTGTTGTCAATCACGGCGCGGGACCGTTGCGCGGGACCGGCGGGCGAGGCGACCGTACGACAGCCACGCTTGTGCAGTTGCGGGTCGGTCCGCTATGATGGGGGTCCTTCGACGGGAGGTCTCGTGAATCTGCTGTTCCTACAGTTTGCCAACCCACTGTCGACCCGTGCCGGCGCTGGCACGCCCCAGCCTGTGTTCTCACACGCCATCGGCGTGCTGTCGGCGATGCTCGAGGCCGAGGGCTTCGAGCGCCGCTTACTGACGCTGTCGGACTACCAGGCACACCGGCTGCGGCAGGCCTGCGAGGGCGGCGGCACGGGCCGCCCGGACCACGTGCTGGTGGAGTTGTCTCCCCACAATGTGACGGCCGCCCACCGCACGATCGCCGAACTGGCGCGGATGGATATGCCGGTGACGGTGTTCGGCCCGTACGCCACGTGCAAGCCGACGGAGGCGGCGAGCATTCCCGGGGTACGAGCGCTGGCACTGGGCGAATATGGGGCGCCCTTGCGGGCGTATCTCACCGCCCTGCGCGACGGCGAAGATGCCCCCGCTACGCGGGGCATGTGGATACACACCGACTCGGGGTTGGTCAGGAACCGCTTGGCGCCGCTGGCAACAGACCTAGACGCGCTGCCCTGGCCGGACCGCGAGCTGTTTGGGTATGGGGCGATCGTGGCGGACACGCACGAGGCCAGCTTCAAGGTCGGGCGCGGCTGCCCCATGTGGTGCGCCTACTGCGTCAACGACTGGTACATGGAACTGTACAGTCGGCACGAAGCCCCGTTCGTCCGCCGGCGCAGCGTGACCCACCTGCTCGACGAGATCGCGGAGGTCATCCGAACGTACCCCCGCGCGGAGCGGATCGTATTCCACGACCACGCCTTCGCCATGGACGTCGAATGGTTGCGGGAGTTCAGGACGGAGTACCCGAAGCGGTGCGCCCTGCCGTTCCGCTGCCATGTCCGCCTGGGGAAGGTGACGGCCGAAACGGCTGCGCTGCTGGCCGATGCCGGCTGCCAGGTCGTAGAAACCCACCTGGGCTCCGGCAGCCGCTTCATCCGCGAAGAGATTCTCTCCATGCACCTCAGCGACGCGCGAATCATCGACGCATGCCGAGCGCTTCATCACGCCGGGCTGCGGATCACGGCGGACGTGTTCATCGGCGCTCCGTACGAGTCGGAGATCACGGTGGAAGAGACGCTCGACCTGCTGCGCACGACCGGGGTCGATGAGGTCCGCGGGCGCGTGTTCTATCCCACGCCCGGCACGCGAGCGGCCGAACTCTGCGCGGAGAACGGCTGGATCCGCGTCCATGATGACCGCTGCTACTGGGCGCGGCGCAGCGTGCTGGGTATGCCGTCCATGCCCGCGGAGCAAATCGACGCCGTCGCCGAGAAGCTCCGATCGCTAGTCAAACGCCCTCGGTCCACCGCGCTGCGCAAGGTGCTGGAACGGGCGATACGTCCGCGCCGAAGCGGGCGGTTCGGCCTCGGACGGTAGGCCGGCGACGCCGCGCCTCTTCGCCGACCCGACACTTGCCAAAGTGGGCTCCCGCTTCCGCCGAAGACACCACCATGGCACAGACCGGAATCGACGGCCGCGCGGGGCTCGGAATCGCGGCGCCGCTTGCGATGGTACTGGTCGGGCTGTTCTTCATGCCCTGGCTGGAGGTCTCCTGCGCAGTGGGCGGCCCGGGTTTGCTCCCGATCGACCTGCCCGTGGACTCCCCCGGCGCGGTCGATACCTCGAACCTGCCGCGCGACGCCAAGGGGAGGCTAACGCTCGGGAAGGTCAGTGGCTGGCAGCTTGCCCGGGGCGAGTTCGATGCCACAGCCCCCATCCCGGAACAGCAGCAGGTTCCCTCGCCGTGCCAGCCGGAAATCCCCCGGTCACGAACGTGGGCCTACGCCGGGCTCGTGCTGCCGGCGCTGACGGCACTGATCGCGATCATCGGCCTGTGCGGACGGCTCTCGACGAACTCGGCCGGCAAATGGGTGGCTCTGCTGGGCTTCCTCGGGGTGTGCATGTGCTTCGCCGTGTGGCAGATGGACTACGTGGTGGACGACGTGCTGACCGAATTTGAGGACCAACTCGAGGCGAGCGGTGCGAACTTCAACCCGATGGTCCTCGACCAGGGGCTGGAGGAGATACGCGAGCAACTTGCGAAGGTCATCGTCTCGCGGCCGACGCCACAGTTCTGGCTGAGCGGAGGGCTGTACCTCGCCCTGCTCGTCTGTGGCTTCGTCGCCTCGGCCCTGCGCGACCCGAGCGTCGTCGTCTCGGATTCCGACGAGGCCGTGAACTGGCGAGCGGACGTGCTCCAGCCAGCGGCCGCAGGGCCTTCCCCCGCGGCAGCCCCGCCGGCGCTCCACGGAACGCAGACGATGGCGTCACCGGGATTTCCCCCCCAAACCGGCACACAGCCCGAGCCGGCGGCCATGCCGCAGGAGCGCCGAGCCGAAGAGGACCTTATCAGTTTCGGTGAGGACCTTCCCCCCGATCCTCACGCGTGAACGGGGCGCGCTAGTGCGGCTTGTAGGTGTCGCTGCCGTGCTTGGACAGGGGCACGACCCAGATGTTCCGGTAGCTCACCAGGTCACCGTGGTCCTGCAGCCGCAGCGGGCCGGGCTCAGCGACCTTCTCGTCCATCGCCCCACCGGTCACGCCGGGCAGTTCCACGTTGTTCTGGATGCACACGCCGTTGAGCAGGACGGTCAAGCGCGGGCCTTCGGTCCGCGTGCCGGCGTCGTCGAACCGCGGCGAGCGGAAGAAGATGTCGTACGTCTGCCACTCCATCGCCGGCTTACATGCGTTGGTCAGCGGCGCGAACTGATCGTACACCGCTCCACAGTCGCCCTTGCCCGGCACGTTCCAGCCGGAGGAGTCCAGGACCTGGACTTCGTACCGGCCCTGCAGATACACGCCGCTGTTGCCCTTCTTCTGCCCCGTCGCTTCCGGCATGTCCGGGCCGCGGAATTCCAGGTGCAGGTAGTGATCCTCAAAGGGCTGACGGCTGACGATGTCGCCCGTCTTCGGCACGATGTGCAGGGCGCCCTCCTCGACCTTCCATCTATACGGACCGCTGTCCTTCGTCGACTGCCACGCGTCCGCGTTGCTTCCGTCGAACAGCACCACCGCCCCATCGGGGGCCGCCGGTTCCAGTGTGTCCATCGTTTGCCCTTCCATGTCGGAGCCCCGAGGGGCCACGGGCCTCTGGGGGATACGCTTTGTCTGGCGGATTCCACGCCCCACCTCGGTGTCCCGCAAGCCGGCCCGGCAGGACGAGCGCAGGACGAGCGGGATGGATTTCTCAATGCAGCCGCGGCGCCGCGGCTTGAATTGCCGCTGCGCTGGTACGTACAGTAGCGGCATGGACCCAACAGGAACGGCCACGTCACGCCCGGCCCGAAACAAGAAGTGGCGCCTGTTCCGCGCATGGGCGGGCGGACACCCGGTCTGGTGCGCGTGGCAGGTGACCTATCGATGCAACTTCCGCTGCCGGTTCTGCGGCTACTGGCACGACCCGCTCGGCCGACGCCCGGAGCCGGGGGTGGCCGACTACGCGGCCGGGGCCGACAAGCTCGCGCGGCTCGGCACGCTGCTGATTTCGCTCGCCGGCGGCGAGCCGATGCTCCGCGAGGACCTGCCGGAGCTCGTGCGGGTGATCGGGCGGCATCACTTCCCGTTCGTGACGACCAACGGCTGGTTCGTGACGCCCGATTCCGCCCGCGAGTTGATGCGCGCGGGCGCGTGGGGCGTGTCGGTCAGCATCGACTACGCCGATCCGGCCCGCCACGACGAGCGCCGCGGCATGCCCGGGGCGTGGCGGCAGGCGTGGCGGGCGGTGGAGTTGCTCTCCGAGGCACGAGTCCACAAATGGCAACGGGTCAACGTCATCGCCGTCCTGATGGACGACAACATCGACGACATGGAGCCGCTGCTCGCGATGGCCGCCAAGCGAAACGCCTATTTCATGGTCCAGCCCTACGGGCATCGGAAGATCAACTCGCGGGCCTATGCCCACAACGACGGGGCCGTCT
>Ga0272441_10005326_pt1 | contig 22492 bp, 19 predicted proteins | sample SSMProp6N_FD_193582 | JGI IMG/M metagenome (GOLD analysis project Ga0272441, IMG submission 193582) | Marine sediment archaeal communities from Little Sippewissett salt marsh, Falmouth, MA, United States - SSM-Prop-6N | ecosystem: Environmental > Aquatic > Marine > Wetlands > Sediment ... | reverse complement strand
CTATTTATTAAATATAGGGGTTATTTTTCACAAGCGGATTTCATTGGATGAAACAGAGTTCTAAAATCAACACAACGATGATTTTAATTTATTGTAATATACACTGTTTTAAATAACTGATGACCATGATTACAATAATTTGAAGACCCTGTGAATAAAAGGTAAGGCTGTATGCTATTTTTTCAGATTCTATAATTCTATCTCGCCAGACTAATAGGGGGGGTTTTTTATTTAATTCGAAGATATAATTTAAATTAATAAGAGACGTTATTTATTGCATTGAATGATATAAAAAAAATAATTTGACAATATCACAAGTTTAATATATTATTATGAAACTATAGACTATAGACTATATCCTATAGCCTATAGTTCCTATAAAACAACAAAAATATATGGACTTATCTGCAGATAGTATGACTCTTTGATTTATTTTAAGTAATAAAATTTTTAATACAGGATTTAATTTTTAAAAAGAAATATTTTAATTTACATCATCATATGGTTTTATAACTAAAAATATCCATGGAAAGGCAATTTATTTAAATAATCATGAATTCTTGTATGGATTACCCTAAGGGTAAAGATCATTATAATTATGTATTTTCAAATGGTAACCTTTGTATTTTAAATATTTATATCAGAAAAATTGTATTTTATTCTGAATCAAAATCTGGTCTCGGTTAAATAATAAATATAAGAATAATGATTTTGAAATAGAAAAGTTATTTGAATTGCGTGAAAAAGTATAAGGAGAAGTGGATGGAAATTAAAGATAAGGTAATTATCATTACTGGTGCCGGAGCAGGTATTGGTGCAGCAACAGCCTTACTTTTTGCCAAAAGAGGAGCAAAGGTCTGTTGCAATAGTATAAGTAATTCCGGTTTAAAGATTTGTAAAAAAATTAAAAATGAAGGAGGTGAAGCAGTTTTTTACAGGGGCGATGTATCTAAAATTGAAGATTCCGAAAATATTATTAAAAAAACAGTAAAAAAATATGGCAAGATCGATATTTTATTCAATAATGCTGGAATTGTCATTCCTGGTGCAGCTGATAATACTCATATTGAAGATTGGGAGCGAACGTTGGCCGTAAATGTTACTAGCATTTTTCTTTTAACTAAATTTGCCATACCAGCTCTTCGAGAAACGAAAGGCTGTATAATAAACACTTCTTCATCAGTTGCAATAAAGGGAGTTAAAGATCGATTTGCCTATACTGCTTCTAAGGGAGCTATACTTTCAATGACAAAAGCGATGGCTATGGATTATATAGATGCGGGAATCAGGGTTAATTGCATATGTCCGGGAACAGTGGATTCACCTTCATTGAGAAATAGACTTTCTAAATTTGATGATCCAGTTGCTGCAAGAAAAAATTTTATTTCCAGACAACCACTCGGCCGTTTTGGTACACCCGAGGAAATTGCAAAAGGCGTTCTTTTTCTTGTAAGTTCTTCATTCTGCACCGGGACAAGTTTGTTTCTTGATGGTGGTATGACTATTTAAAAAAGCAAGATTTGTTTTATTTATATTTTATACAAGGAGAAGTTATTTTATGAGAATATTTACTAAAAATAGATATGTATACGAAGAAATCAAAGAAAGCATCTTGAATGGAGAATACAAACCGGGAGAAAGACTTAAAGTTGAAACTTTGGCTTTTCAATTTGGAGTTAGTGAAACTCCTATTCGTGAAGCACTCAGGGTTTTACAAGGTGAAGGCTTGCTAAAGGTTGAAACCAGCAAAGAAATCAGTGTCACAAAAATGAAGCTTGATGAGTTGCAAGATATGCTAAAGGTTAGATTTGAACTGGAGATAATTGCAACAAAGTATGCAATCGAAAATATTTCCCCTGAAGATATAGATGTAATTGAAGAACATTTAAAGAAAGAAAAGGATTGTATAATCTCCAAAGATTTCAAAAATTACTGGAAGCTGAATAGAGTTTTTCATAGATTAATCTATGAAAAATCAAATAATAAATATTTAAATAAAATTATATTCGAATTATGGGATAAAACTGAGCGTGCTAGATTGGTTTTTTTATTAATTCCACAAAGTATTCAAAAATCATTTGCACAACACATGGAAATCTTGGAAGCCCTAAAAATAAAAAACAAAGAATTAGCTTCTAGCTTAATGAGGGAGCATAAACTTAGAGGTTTTTCTGAATTAAAGGATTTGTTTTGAAAGGAGGTGTTTTATTAAAATTAAGGGCAGTTTGTACAGGTATGCATGCGGATGATTGAAATAAAAAACAAGAATGTGGAGAGTAGATTGAGCTGAAATAAAATAAACAAATAAATGAAAGGAATAAATAATAATGGATAAACTTATAATTACAGTTACATGTGATTCAACGATGTCTTTTCCCGAAAATCCCCATTGTCATAATATTGAAGATGTGAAGTTTTTTGCTGATGAATATAACAGAGCAGTGGATTCTGGTGCAAGCATTACACATATACACGGGGTACATTGGTTAGAAGATAAACCACAACCTGATGGAAGAAAATTATCAAGTATAGATTTTGATGGTTGGCAGGAACTGCATGATAGGATAAAAGAACATGCTCATCCAATCATGCAATACGGTATCGCTAGTGCAAGAATGAAGGATAAAATAAAATTAATGGGACAACATCCAGATATGATGTCATATTCTTTCGCTGCGCATGATGAGTATTTCCAACCTAATCCTAATAAACCGGTAAAGGAAATTTATGCGATACATCCCAGGGGAGAACTGAAAGAATTTTTACAGGGTTGTCTTGATAATAATGTAAAGCCCGAAGTTGAATCTTTCCATATGGGAGCATTTTTTAATGCAAATGGATTAAGAGAAGAAGGTTATTTCAAAAAAGGTGAAAAATTATACGGTACATTATTTTTCTGGCCAGGTGGCGCACAGACTCCTCCTACTTACAAAGCAATGATGAACTTTGTTGATCATCTGCCTAAAGATTTTACCTATAATGTTAGCACTATGGCATATGATCCAAACATTGATTGGCGTCTTTTGACCATGGCTATTATGCTTGGTGGACATGTAAGAGTAGGATGGGAAGATAATCCTTTTGTTGAATCAGGTGTATATGCAAAAACTAATGCAGAGTTAGTCGACAAAATAGTACGAATTGCTAAAGAGCTTGGAAGGGAAGTTGCGAGTCCGGCTGAAGCAAGAGAAATAATTTACTCTAAGAGTTCGTAATTTTTTATACAGATTTGCAATCGGTATTTAATGGGACTAGCAAATACAGCACTGTTATTTTGAAAATGGCTAGTCTCATTAATCAATTTAAATTGTATAAAACGAATTTACTATTTCTTAGAAGCATTAAATTTTTAGACCAAACTTGACATTTTTACGAGTCAATTTAGATTAGATGTAAGATTGGATTCACTTCAGCTCTTTGACAGTTGAATTTAGCTGATTTATTTTATGGAGTATACTGAATATTTCTCATGAAAAAATGACTGTTCTACCTCTTAATTTTCTGCAGACACATTTGAATTGATTTCGAAAAATACTACGATTTTAATGAAATCCGCCATTAAACTTTAAAGAAAAATCCGTAATCTTGATTAGATGTTTTTTCATTTCTTCGTAAAATAATTTCATACATTCTTTAATAAGTAGAGTAATAGTTGTCGCTATCTTAGGCGAGTAAAATTACCTTGTATTTTTAGGTAGATTCATCAGCAACAATGCAATTTTGATTAGTACAAAAATATGAAGCCAGAGATGTTCTATCACTTAGGAAAAGTACTAAGCAAAAAAATACTAAAATGGATGAAAACCATGAAAGAGTAATTTTTTATAGAAATACAGAGACAATGCTAATAATCAATTTGTTAATAAAAAATATACATAATGAACGTTTCCATACATTTAATCTGTTAAAGCTGAGCAGTTAAGAATATCAAATGTAAATTTTTAAAATTGAAAGGAGGAAGACTTATAGAATAAAAGAATTGAGTAAATATTTTTTGTACTTAAATTAATAAGGAGGTTTTAAGTAATGAAAAGATTGAGCAGAATAAGTAAATATTTTGTATTTTTAATAGTGACCTTGATGTGTATAAGCTTTTTCAGTTTTTCAGCTGCAAGTAGTCCAAGTTATTCACTCTCGGAATCTTATAAAATAGTCATTGATGGTGATGGGCGTGAATTGCCAAGACCGCCTAAACCGGAAAAGAAGTATACAATAGGTGCATTGATTCCAATGATTGCAAATCCACATTTTGTAGCACAGGCATATGGATATTTAGATGAAGGTGAACAGTTGGGTGCAGATGTCATTTTATTTGCAATCGAGGGGTATCAATTCGTTGATAAACAAATTCAGCAAATCGAAGATTTAATTTCTATGGGTGTGGATGCAATCTGCCTTGTTGCTGCTTCTGCAGATGGAACGGTCCCTATAGTACAAAGAGCAGTAGATGCTGGAATTCCAATAGTGAATGTGAACGTTATGACAAAGAGTGAAAAAGTATCTTCACAAATACGTTCTGAGGATGAAGAAATTGGTAGAATTCAAGCAAAGTATCACGAAAAGATGTTAAATGGTCAAGGGAATGTTCTAATGATTAATGGTATTCCTGGAACATCTTGGGCTATTTACCGCTCTAAAGGTTATAGAGAATATATCCAGGAAAATGTCCCGGGAATTACAATTCTTGACGAAAGATGGTGTGATAATTCTCCTGAAGCCGCTCTTAAAGAAGTAGATGATGCATTACAGGTATATGATAAAATTGATGCAATCTATTCTCCAGGAGAACTTTTTGCAACCGGTGCAGTTCAAGCATTAGAAGGAGCTGGTAAATTAGAAGATACTTTAGTAACAGGCGTTGACCCTTCTCCTGAAGGAGTGGCTCTCATGAAAGCAGGCAAAATTGATATGATGGTAGTTCAGTCATCTGTAACGCAAGGAAGATGGGGAATAAGAGCTGCAATTAATATTTTAGAGGGAAGAGCTGCGGAAACTTACAGAAAATATTGGTCTCCGCTTTGGGTAGTTGATGGTGATAACGTAGACGAATTTGAATTTTTAGATGTAAATGCTCCTCCAAAGGGCTGGAAACTTCCACTATAAAATATAAAATAGTTGAATTACCACAAACTCTTATCTGATCTCAGATAAGAGTTTGTGGTACAAAGCTAAACTTGGTTCTTTAGTTGATTCTGTTGATTGCTTATAACAAATGGATAATTTATCTAATTTTAAGGTATATTTAGTGAAAATAAGAGAAGAGGTGTAATGGTTTCATGATGAATAACGACAATAATTCTCAAGAAAAAGTCATTAACATTGCTATTATTGGAGCAGGTTGGATTGGTGAGGTGCATTGTGAATGCTTTAAAAGATTGGAAGATTACATATCGGGAGTAACAATAAACCTTTATGTAGTTGTAGATATTTTTGAAGAACGCGTAAAAGAAATAGCGAAGAAATATAAATTTCAAAAATGGAATACTCATTGGAAAAATATAATAAAAGATAAAAAAATAGATATCGTTGATATTTGTACAAGCAACCAATTTCATAAGGAAATTGCTATTGCAGCTGCTAAGGAGGGAAAGCATATACTTTGCGAAAAACCTCTGTCAACCGATTTAAAAAATACAATCGAATTAATTGAAATAATTAAAAAGTATAAAATTAAAAAACTAATCAATTTTAACTATAGAAAAGTTCCTGCTATTAAGTATATACATCAACTGATTAATGAAGGAAAATTAGGAGAAGTATATCATTTTAAATGTTTTATGGCTCAAGATTTTGCAATGGGTAGTGATGTATTGGCCGGTAATTGGCATTTTAAAAAATCTATAGCCGGTGGAGGAAGCTTGGTTACCATGGGAATTCACCCGCTTGATATGGCAAGGTATTTAGTAGGAGAATTTTCAGAGGTGTTAGCCTTAAGTAATACTTTTATTAAAGAAAGAACTTCTATTGTAAATGGCAAAATAAAAGGCGAAAAAGTGGATGTTGATGATTCTACTGCCGTTTTAGCTAAATTCGATACAGGTTCTATTGGTACCTTTTTGTTTTCGTGGTTAGTTGCTGGAAGAAAACATCATTTCGAATTTGAGATAAATGGTAGCAAAGGCAGTGTAATATTTAATAGTGAGAGAATGAATGAAATCATGTATTGCGATAATGATATTAAGGATAAGAGAAATATAGGATTTAAAAATATACTAATTGGCGCAGAACATCCCTATGGTAATTTGTTTTCTTTAAAAACCGGAATGGGTATTGGAATCAAAGAATCTTTTATTATTCAATTTGTTGAATTTATAAAAGCAATACTTGAGAATACGGACACTGATCCTGATTTTAATGAAGGACTTGAGGTGCAAAAAATCATTGATGCAATCCAGATGTCTGAGGAGAAACATGAATGGGTAAAGATGTAAAAAATAATAAGATGGAAAATAATTTAGTGGAACTTGTTAATATTGTAAAAGCATTTCCGGGAGTATTGGCTTTGAACAAAGTCAGTTTTAAACTTAAAAAAGGACAAGTCCATATATTGTTAGGTGAAAATGGTGCAGGAAAATCAACTCTCATAAAAATATTATCAGGTGTATATATTCCTGATGAGGGTGAAATTTATATTGAAGGAGAAAAAACAGAATTTGCAAACCCAATTCATGCAAGAAATTGTGGAATAGCGACAATTTACCAGGAATTTGCCCTAGTAGAGCAATTAAGTGTTGCGGAAAATATCTTTATGGGAAGAATTCCCATTAATAATCGAAAAATAGGTAAATTTGTAAATTGGGAAAAATTATATAAAAAAACTGGTAAGTTACTAGATGAAATAGGGCTTAAAGTAAATCCGAGAGATTTAGTACGCAATTTGGGAGTTGCACAAAAACAGATGGTGGAAATTGCAAAAGCTGTTTCTCTAAATTCAAAAATTATAATAATGGATGAACCTACTTCAGTTTTAACAGACGAGGAAGTGAAGGAATTATTTAACATAATTCATAATCTGAAAAAAGCAGGAAAGGGGATTATATATATTTCTCATCGACTTGAAGAAGCCAGTATTATCGGTGATATTGTGACCGTGCTGAGAAATGGTAAATATATCGATACAATCAAGGCGAAAGGTACAGAAGTCGCCACTTTTATTAAAATGATGATAGGTAGAGACTTGACAGAGATGTTTCCTAAGAGAAAGAATATTACTCTTGGTGACAAAGTTTTAGAGGTAAATAATTTAACCAATAATAATGTAGAAGATATTAATTTTTATGTTAGAAAAGGGGAAGTGCTAGGTGTTGCTGGATTAGTTGGGAGCGGGAGAACGGAATTAGCTCGAGCAATTTTTGGTATTGACGTTTTTTCCCAGGGAGAAATCTTAATTAATGGTGAAAAAGTAAATATTAAAAATCCGCTGGAAGCTATTAGAAATGGATTATCTTATATCCCAGAAGAAAGGAGAAAAGACGGCTTGGTATTAGGATCATCTGTCAAAGAAAATATAACACTAAGTTCATTTTTTAAATTTTCAACAAGATCAGTGGTAAATCTTAGAAAACAAGATGAGTTAGCTCAATATTATGTCGATCGATTAGCTATAAAAACGCCTCATCTAAATCAAATAACTTTATTAATAAGTGGTGGAAACCAGCAAAAAATTGTAGTTGCCAAGTGGTTGTGTGCAGATGCAAATATTTTTATTTTCGACGAACCTACGCGTGGAATTGATGTAGGTGCAAAGGTAGAGATTTATAACATAATCAATGAATTAGTAAAAAAAGGAGCTGCTGTCATTATGATATCTTCAGAGCTTCCGGAAATACTAGGAATGAGTGATAGGATAATTGTAATGTCTAAAGGAAAGATTTCAGAGGAAATTTTAATAAAAGAAGCCACTCAAAAAAAGATATTACACGCGTCTTTTAAAAATGTATAAGAGGAGAATTTTAAAAAATGATGAATAATACAAAAGTTACAGATGGATCAGTTTTCAGGGAGAATACTTTACCAAAATTGTTACAATATATGTTACCGATTGCAATTGTAATACTTTCAATTATATTTGGTGTAATGAATCCAAAATACTTCAGCTTTGTTAATATGACAAATGTTGCAAGACAGGCTGCCGTATTATCCATAGCTGCCGTGGGACAAACGATTGTTATAATTTCCGGAAATATAGATTTATCTGTGGGATCAATTATAGGCCTAATAAGTATAGTTGGTGCAATGGTAATTAGTCAATATGGTTTTTTACTTGGATTTTTTGTTTGTATGCTGCTATGTTTAATTATTGGAATAATTCATGGTGTAATTATTACTAGATATAAAATTCCTGCATTTATTGTTACATTGGGTGCATTGACCTTTTGGAGAGGATTAACTTTTGTAATATCTAATGGAATGCCTGTTGGAGGATTGCAGGAAAATAAAAATTTTCTAGCACTTGGAACCGGAAATTTCCTAACATTACCAATTCCTTTTTTTATTGCTATAATTGCTCTTATTTTAGGTTATTTGTTTTTAACCTATTCGGTTACCGGTCGTAAGATATATGCGGTTGGTGGCAGTCCAGAAGCATCCTTACTTTCAGGTATTAACGTTAACAAAACGATCATATATGCGTATGTAGCAGCTACCGCGATGTCCGGTATTGCTGCATTGGTCCTTACTTCAAGAGTATCTATTGGTTTACCTACTTTAGGAGAAGGTTACGAATTACAGGCAATTGCTGCGGCAATTATTGGTGGAGCAAGCTTTAAAGGTGGTTCAGGAACTATGGTTGGAACATTACTTGGTGTAGTTCTTATTTCAATAATAGGAAATGGCTTAAATTTACTAAGGGTCTCTTCTTTTATCCAGTTAATGGTTAACGGAGCAATAATAGTTTTGGCAGTAGGTTTTGATAAGATTAAGAGTGGCAACAAATAATGTTTTATTACTAAATATATCTAAAAAATCTTGGGAGGAAATCAAATGATTTTTAATATGCCAGAATGTGGAGGTTGTAAAACTTGTGAATTAGCTTGCTCATTTTATCATTCTGGAAAATTTTCATTAATAATGTCAAGTATGAAGATAAAGAGGAAAAAGAACGAAAGAGGATTCTTGGTTGAATTTATTGATAAAAAAGAAGGGTCAATTCCTCCTTGTGATGGATGTAAAAAACTTGATGAACCTTTTTGTTTACAGTACTGCCATAAGAAAGAGATTTTAAGAAAAATGATTAAAGAGTTTATAAATAATAAAACAGATAGCAAATAGTTATTTTCCGTTGTTTAGATAAAGGTAGAAGAAATAAAAAGGAAGGTATTAAAACATTGAATAATGATGATTTATATTTATATGCCGGTAAAATATTAAGGATAAATTTATCTGATGGGAAAATTTCAATAGAATCAACATTAAAATATGCTAAAGACTGGATTGGATCCTCAGGTATTGCCATAAAGATATTGTATGATGAAATTAAACCCTGGGTGACTCCTTACGCTCCAGCCAATAAACTGATTTTTGCCAGTGGTGCTTTGGTAGGCACAACAGCTCCAGGCGCAAACAAGATGAATGTAAGCACATTAGGACCAATGACAGGAGGTTGGGCTAGTGGATGCAGCGATAGTTATGTAGGTGGAAATTTAAAATTTGCAGGATATGATTTATTAATTATTGAAGGCAGGGCTCATTTACCGGTCTATTTATCTATCTATGATGACCAAATAAAAATAAAAGACGCTTCTCGTTTATGGGGGAAAACTACATGGGACACTTTAGAAAAATTAAGAAAAGATTATGGTAATCCGGAACTACATATAATTTCAATAGGTCCAGCAGGCGAAAATTTAGCAAGAGGGGCGTGTATTGTTCAAGATAAAAACCGAGCTTTTGGTCGATGCGGTACTGGTTCAGTCATGGGCTCAAAAAATTTAAAAGCAATAGTTGTACAAGGTACCGGGCAAATAAAAATTGCAAAACCAAAAGAATTTATGGAGTTAGTAAGAAATCTTAGAGGGAACTTTAAAAAAGGAATTGTATTTGAAAAAATGCAGAAACATACTTCTCTTAATGCTTTTCTCTCTAAACAGCAAAGCTGCGGGATTCAATTTAAAAACTTTCAAGAATGTATAGTCCCTGAAGAGTGGGTAGAAAAAATAGACCCTCGAAAAACAATTGAAAAATATGAGATTTCTCAACAAAGTTTTCCTGGTTGCCCCTATGGAGGCTGCGGAAAACATTTATATCTAACTGAGGGTCCATATGCTGGATTACAAGCTGAGAACAATCAATATGAAGTATTCAATACTTTGCAAGCCAGGCTGGCCATTAAAGAGCCAACATTTATGATCAAAGCAAATGCATTATGTAATCAACTTGGACTTGATGTTGATGCAGCTGGAGGAGCTATCGGTTGGGCAATGGAATGTTTCGAAAAAAATATTATCGATGAAAGGGATACAGATGGATTAAAACTTAATTGGGGAGATTCCGGTGTCGTACTTGAATTAATTAGGAAAATTGCATATCGTGAAGGATTTGGTGATTTGCTTGCTGAAGGAAATGCAAAAGCAGCAAATATTTTAGGACGTAATAGTAGTTATTATGCGCTCAATATAAAAGGCCAAGACCTCTACGAAACTTGTAGAGGGGCTTTGGGTTGGGCTTTGGGTGCAATTACTTCTACTAGAGGAGGCGGACATACGACCGGTGCTACAGTAGCTGAGTTCTGGCCAACTTCAGTTTTAGAAAAATCAAAATCCATTTATGGAATCAGCAATCCAAATACTCCTTTAGAATATAATGGGAAAGCAGAAATGGTAACCTTTATGGAAACATTACATCGCATCAGCAATTGTTTAGGTATTTGTCACTATACAACAACATGGTACGATGCAGAGTTTTCTGATTTACCGGACTTAACCAGACTTTATTCTTTAGCAACGGGTTGGGATAATACCGTTGAAGAGTTTAAATACAAAGCAATGAAACAATTAAATCTTGAAAAGGCTTTTAATTTAATTCATACAAATTTTAATCGCAATGATGATATGCCTGCTGATAGAGAATTGAATGAACCTATTCCTTCTGGGAATTTAGCTGGTTGGAAGTTTGATAAAGAAAAACTAAACAAAATGTTAGATGAATACTATGAACTCCATGGTTGGAATAAAAAAAATAGTTTTCCAACAAAAAAAACATTATTGAATCTTGGTCTTGAAAATGTTGCAGAAGATTTGAAAAAAATTGGAAAATTAGGATAACATTTAGTTTGCATTTCAGCCCTGCTTGAATTCTAATTAAACTATCTTCAGTATGTTAATTATCTCTCGGAATAATTCCAAGTTGATTTGCAGATGAAAGCTACTGAAGGAGTTCGAGAGGTCATGCTTGACCATGATCTAAAATATCTAATCATAATGAATTATGGAATCCATCAATCACCACGGAGATAACCTATTGAAAGCTTTAATAAAAACCAAAAAAGGAAAAGGAAATCTAGAAATCAGGGAGATACTTATTCCCGTCATCAATCATGATGAAGTCCTGATCAAAGTCCATTACACCGGCATCTGCGGTACCGATGTCCATATCTATACCGATCAGTTTCCCGTCTATTATCCTCCAGTCATTCTAGGGCATGAATTCTCCGGTGAGATTGTAAAGCTTGGAAAGAATGTCATCAATTGGAATCTTGGTGATCGGGTGGTAGCTGAATGCCAGAGTCTGGTCTGTGGTACCTGCCGTTTCTGTAGAACTGGCCATCCGGAAGCCTGTCTTTCTAAACGTTCTCCCGGTTGGGGTATCAACGGCAGCTTTGCCGATTATCTCAAAATGCCTGCCTGGTTATTACACAAAATACCCGATAGTGTAACTTACCGGGAAGCTGCCTTAACCGAACCGGCAGCCGTCTCTTCCCAGGCAATATACTCTCGTGCAAAGGTGAATGTTGGCGATTTAGTCGTGGTTCTCGGAACTGGCCCTATTGGCATTATCCTGGCCAAGATGGCCAAGATTGCAGGTGCCTCCCGGGTGCTCATTACCGGTATCGACCAGGACGAAAAATATCGATTATTATTAGCGAAAAAATTAGGCATCGAAGATACCATTAATGTCAGCAGAGTCAACCTGAAAGAACAGATAGATAAACTGACAGAGGGCATGGGAGCTGATCTGGTAATCGAAGCTACCGGAGCGGAACCGGCCATCAATCAAGCCTTTGAGATTGTACGTAAATTGGGGAAGATTACAGTTATCGGAGTTCCCGGACCAGGCCGATTGAAAATTGACTGGTCAGCTGGATGCTTCAAAGCCTTAGATATCAGTTTTAGTTTTAGCTCGCAATATGAGGACTGGGAAAGGGTATTGCAACTATTTAAAAATCACAAACTTGATTTAAGCGAACTGGTGACCCATGAGTTTACCCTGACAGATTGGAAAAAGGCGTTTGATAAGGCAATTGACTGTCAGGGAGGAAAGGTATTGTTCAAGATAAGTGAAGATGGATAAATTTGAAATGTGAAAAGTTTAAAATCATAAAATAGAAAGTGAGGATATTTTTATGAATAAAATCCTTGAGAAGATAGGTAAATTAGGAATTGTTCCTGTGGTAAAAATTGAAAAAGCAACTGATGCATTATTTCTAGGAAAAGCTTTGTTAGCCGGTGGACTTCCCATTGCCGAAATTACCTTTAGAACCTCTGCTGCAGAGGAATCCATCAAAATCCTGACCAAAGAACTTCCCGATCTCCTGGTAGGAGCCGGTACTGTCTTAACGGTAGAGCAGGCGCAAAGAGCTGTAGCAGCCGGTGCCAAATTTATAGTTTCTGCTGGTTTTGGTCCAAAAGTGGTTGATTACTGTGTAGTGAATAATATTCCAGTCACCCCAGGCATTAACAGCCCGACTCAGGTGGAAATGGCCTTGGAAAAAGGACTTGAAGTTGTTAAATTTTTTCCTGCGGAAGCATCCGGTGGATTATCCATGATTAAATCGATGTCCGCTCCATATACCGATGTAAAATTTATTCCTACAGGGGGGCTTAATCTGACGAACTTCTGTGATTATCTCTCTTTTCCCAGAATACTGGCTATTGGCGGAAGTTGGATGGTCAAAACTAATCTCATCTCTTCGGGAAACTTTGAAGAGATTACCAGACTGACAAAAGAAGCCATTTCTACCATGCTAGGTTTTGAACTTGCCCATCTTGGAATAAATGAAGAAGATAATGAGCATGCCCTTCAGTCTGCCAACTTATTATCACAGATGTTTCATTTTCCGGTAAAAGAGGGTAACAGTTCTATTTTTGCAGCCTCAAGTTTTGAAGTTATGAAAACCAAATACTTAGGAAAACATGGCCATATTGCTATATCGACTAATGATATTGATAGAGCCATATTCTACTTGGAAGCAAAAGGTATTTCCGTAATTCCCGAAACAGCCAAAGAAAAAGATGGCCAGCTGAAAGCCATTTACTTAGATAAGGAAATATCCGGTTTTGCCGTGCATCTGTTACAAAAATAAATCGGAGGATATCATGAAAAAATATATTACATTTGGCGAGATCATGTTAAGACTTAAATCACCGAATACCGAGAGGTTCTTTCAAAGCCCCTTACTTGAAGCGACCTTCGGAGGTGGAGAAGCAAATGTAGCAGTTGGATTATCTCGACTTGGTGTTCATTCAGCCTATGTTTCGATAATTCCAAATAATCCTATTGGAGATGCTTGTATAGGTGAATTAAGAAGACACAATGTCGATACTTCGATGATTGTTAGAAAAGGGGATAGATTGGGTATCTATTATTTAGAAGCAGGAGCCAACCAAAGACCCTCCAAAGTGATCTATGACCGAGCTCATTCCGCCATTGCCGAAGTAAAACTCGGAGATATTGATTGGGATGCCATCTTTGACCAGGCCAATTGGTTTCACATCAGCGGAATTACTCCTGCCATCTCCCTTTCGGCTGCCGAACTTTCTTTAGAAGCCGTAAAAAAGGCCAAAGAAAAAGGCGTGACCGTTTCCTGTGATCTGAATTTTCGAAAAAAATTATGGAAATACGGGAAATTTGCTCCTGAGGTTATGGGAGAATTGGTGAAATATACCGATGTCATCATTGCCAATGAAGAAGACTGCCAGAAATCGCTCGGCGTAAAGGTGGATATCGATGTGGAATCAGGAGAACTCCAAGTGAACAAATACCAGGAATTGACCGAAAAGATCCTGGGTCTTTACCCTCACATCCAGAAAATAGCCATTACCTTAAGAGAGAGCCATTCCGCCAATTATAACGGATGGTCGGCGGTCCTGCATAATCGGGAAGAGTTCTTTGTTTCCAAGAAGTATGAAATCCATAATATCGTGGACAGGGTAGGGGCCGGAGATACCTTTTCTGTAGGTTTAATCTATGGTCTGAATAACTTGACTAATGATAAAGAAGCAATTGAATTTGCAGTTGCAGCATCTTGTCTAATGCATTCCATACCTGGTGATTTGCCGTTAATCTCCGTAGAAGAAGTAAAAAGTTTATCAGGTGGTTCGGGATCCGGAAGGGTTCAAAGGTAGAATATTGTTTTTAAAGGAGACAGTAAAAATTAAAAGCAGGTAATTTGTATAAAATCTTTCCAAAAATTATCGATTTCTAAGTTGCTGAAATAATAGGATTTTACCCTTCTAAATTGCAATTACTGAGAATAAATAGAATAAATCTATTTATGAAGTACTCAAAATATGTGGCCATTTTCAGGGAATGCAAATATGTATTGACTGATAAAACATTTGCTTTAAACTAAATTTGAGTAACAGCAATAGAATATTATTAAGGGATTGAAGTTCCTTGGAGAATAAAAATTTATTAAAATGAAAGCATAAAATTTGTAAACATCAAATCATTCTGTAATATCTATATGAATAGTATTGAGAAAGAATTGACCAGACGAAATATTATTTAAAAAGGAATAGATGTTAAATTTATTGATTTAATATGTTTCACAAATTTCATGGGTTGCTGTAATAGCAATAATCCAAATAAAAGTAAAAAAGTAGGATATAAAATTAATTGTAAATATATATTGCTGTGGTAGTCTTCAAATGAGATATAAACAGCCATATCATGGTATTTATCTAGAGTGAATATTTGATTTAAGAAGATATAGGAATTCTCAATAAAGAGAATATAGTTCCTTTTGGTATGACCCAACAATATTATAGTTTACGATATTTAAAAGGGGGAAATGAAGAAAAATGCCAGATACTAAAACTTCTGCGAGATTTAAAGTAGTAATTACCGATGCAGAATATAAGGATTTTGTTCAAGAGAGAAAAGTGCTTGATAAAATAAATGCTGATTTAGTTATATGTCAATGTAAATCAGAAAATGAAATAATTGAAGCAACCAAGGATGCCGATGCTTTGCTTGTTCAGTATGCTAATATCAATCAAAATGTGATTAAATCGTTAAAGAAATGCAAAGTTATAGTTCGATATGGGATTGGAGTAGATACGCTCGATATCCAAGCAGCTACAGAGCACAATATTTTTGTAGTTAACGTGCAGGGGTATTGTTATGAAGAAGTATCGAACCATGCGATTACTTTGGCTCTTGCATGTATAAGAAAGATAAACCTTCTCGATAAAGCAGTTAAGAATGGAGTCTGGGACTTCAAAATTGCAACTCCTGTTTTTAGATTAAAAAATAAAAATTTCGGATTGATTGGTTATGGAAATATTGGCATGAGAGTAGCCCAAAAAGCTCAAGCGTTTGGATTTAATGTAATGGCTTATGATCCTTACATTTCTGAATCAAGCTTGAAGAAAAATAATGTTCAAAAAACTGAATTAGAAAATTTGTTGAAGAAGTCGGATGTGATATCTCTGCATTTGCCTTTTACTAAAGATACTAAATACATTATTAGTGAGAAAGAATTAAAGTTAATGAAAAAGACTGCATTTATAGTTAATACAAGTAGAGGCGGCTTGATTGATGAAGAAGATTTATATCAAGCATTAAATGAAAAATGGATTGCAGGCGCAGGATTGGATGTCCTTGAAGAGATTCCAAATAATTCAGACTATAAATTATTAAAATTAGATAATATAGTGATTACTCCTCATATTGCTTTTTATTCTGAAGATTCAATGCAAGACCTTCAAAGGATTGCTGCAGAAGGAGTAGCTCAAGCACTGAAAGGTGAAATTCCATCTTTTTTAGTAAATAAAGAAGTTCTAAAAAATAGATTAAGTCTTAATAATCCGAAACAAAATAATTAAGAAAGAAGTTGTATAGTGAAAATTAGTTTTTTAACATCAATATCTGACCAAAAACAATGTGAAGTAAGTTTATTTGGTAATCTTAAAGTTGAAAAGGGGTTGTCTTTATTTCAGGGCAATTTGGAAAAAACATTTTCTGTCGCTAGGGAATTAAATTTTGATGGAATAGAGATTTCTCTTGCAAATCCGGAAGATTTGTCCATTATAAATGTAAAAAACTTAACGGAAAAATATCAGATTGAAATTTGTGCAATTTCCACAGGGGGAGTAGCGGTTAGGGATGGTTTAATATTTACATCACCCGATAAATTAATCCGTAAAGCTGCAGTAAATAGAATAAAAAAACACATAGATTTTGCATCAATTTTTAGCTCAGTTGTTGTAGTTGGTCTTGTAAAAGGCTGGATAAATGATGATTATTCCAAATCTGAATATCGCATTACTGAATGTCTAAAAGAATGCAATGAATATTGTGTTAAAAAAGGAGTTAAAATAGCTTTAGAGCCAATCAATCGTTTTCAGGAAGATTTTTTACATTCCATCTTGGATTGTAAATGCTATCTGGACAAGATTCAGCTCCCAAATATAAAAATGATGGTAGATTCTTTCCATATGAATATTGAAGATAATGATATGTGGCAAAATATAAGGTTAGCGAAGGATTACATTATTCATGTGCATTATTCAGACAGCAATCGTCTCGCACCGGGTATGGGTCATTTTAATTTTACTAAAATGACCGAGATACTAAAAGAAATAGGATATCAAGGTTATCTATCAGCAGAAATTCTACCATTTCCTGATGCATTTTCTGCAGCTAAGCAAACCAGTAAAAGTATGGCACTTTATTTAAATCAATAAATAAGAAGGGAGTAAAAAAATAGATAATGAACAAAAATGTTTTTAAACCAATTAAGACTTATGGAATCAACAAGGAACACCTTTTAAAAATGTATTTTGACATGCTTAAAATCAGAGATTTTGAGAATGCAATTACTGATGTTTACTCAAGAGGATTAATGAACGGATTAGCGCATCTTTATATTGGGGAAGAAGCAATTGCGGTCGGTGTGTGTGCAAACATTACTTCTAAAGACTATGCTCTTAGTACCCATAGAGGGCACGGGCACCTTGTTGCCCAGGGAGCTGATCTTAATAAAATGATGGCTGAAGTATTGGGTAGAAAAGATGGCTATTGTAAAGGAAAAGGTGGATCCATGCATATTATGGATGCCAGTAAGGGCATTCTTGGAGCAAACGGAATTGTTGGTGCCGGTATTCCTATTGCGACCGGAGCAGCTTTTTCTGCAAAATATCGTGGGACTGATCAGGTGGTTGTTTCTTTCTTTGGGGATGCAGCTTCCAATCAGGGAACTTTTCATGAGAGTATTAATATGGCTGCGGCCTGGAAACTACCTGCGGTGTATGTCTGCGAAAATAATCTATTTGGTATTTCTGTTGATTTACGTAAGATAACCGGGAATCCAAACATTGCAGATAGGGCGGTTGGATATGGTATTCCGGGTGTTTCGATTGATGGCAATGATGTTTTAGAAGTATATCGTGTAACTAAGGAAGCTTTTATTCGTGCTAGAAAAGGAGAAGGTCCAACATTAATTGAATGCAAGACTTATCGACACAAAGGACACCATATTGGGGATCCCGGTAAGATATACCGTTTAAAACAAGAACTTGAAGATTGGAAGAAAAGAGACCCGATTAAAACTTTTAAAGAGAGATTATTTAAAGAAAATATAGCTACTAAAGAAGAACTTAAGGAGATAGAAAAAGAATCAAGACAAATAGTAAAGCATGCCGTACAATTTGCTGAAAATAGTCCATATCCTGATCCCGAAGAGGCATTAGAAGATTTATTTTTTGAATTGGAGGAGAGAAAATAAATGGCTAAAATGAAAAAAGTAACTTATGCCCAAGCCATCTGCGAAGCGATTGATGAAGAGATGTCTCGGGATAAAAATATTCTTATTTTAGGAGAAGATGTTGGTATTTTAGGAGGAAATTTTAAAACCGCAGTTGGCCTTTATGAAAAATACGGTGATTTTCGGGTAAAAGATACTCCCATTTCAGAGAACGGTTTTATAGGAATGAGTCTAGGAATGGCTCTTACCGGTTTACGGCCGATTGTCGAAATTATGTTTTCTGATTTCTTACTCTTAGCTGCTGATCAGCTTTTAAATCAGATTGCAAAAATTAGATATATGTCTGGAGGGCAAGCTAAGGTTCCCTTAACCATTAGAACCACTATTGGGGCGGGGCGCTCTTCTGCAGCTCAGCATTCTCAGAGTTTGCACGCTATTGTCTGCCATATCCCGGGTTTAAAAGTTGTTGTTCCATCTAATGCAGCTGACGCGAAAGGTTTACTGAAGACCGCTATTCGTGATGATAATCCGGTAGTGTTCATCGAACATAAGATGGAATATAATAATGAATATGAGATTCCTGAAGGAGAATACACCATTCCTTTTGGAAAGGCTAAAGTGTTGAGAGAAGGTAAGGATATAACAGTCATTGCTACTTCAAATTTGGCTTTAAAAGCTGTAAAAGCAGCTGAAGAGCTTGCGAAAGAGGGCATTGATGTAGAAGTCATAGATCCCCGTACATTAATTCCCTTTGATCGTGAAACCTTAATAACTTCTATTAAGAAGACGGGAAGAGTGTTTCTTGCTGATGAAGGTTATGAGCGCAGTAATATTGTCGCTGAAATTGTGATGGATTTAATGCCGGATATTTTCTACTTCCTTGAAAATCCACCGGAACGACTTTGTTTACCTAATGTTCCTTTGCCCTTTAGCCCGGCCTTGGAATTCCCGCTGATCCCGGATCAGGAGAAGATATATAAACGCATAAAAGCAATATTTAAAAATTAGTGAGGGATAAAAAAATGGCGAAATATATCATCATGCCCAAATTGGGCTTTAACATGAAAACCGGCGTTGTAGCCGGATGGCTCAAGCAAGAGGGAGACTCTGTTGCAGAACAAGAGGTCATCCTGGAGGTAGAGACTGATAAAACAGTGATGGAGGTAGAAGCACAGGCCTCCGGTATTTTAAGGAAGATCCTTATCCCGGAGGGAGAAGAGGTGCCGGTGACTCTGCCTATCGGTATTATCGCTGACGAAAAGGAAGATATCAGCCAGCTGATTGAAGAGGCCTATCAAAAACTAGGAAAGAAAACACCTGAACCTCTGACAGCAGAGAAACCACTATCATCAGCGAAAGAAGTAACACCGGACATCACCCATCCGGAAAGAAGTAAAAGGATCTCTCCCCGAGCCAGGAGAAAAGCCAAAGAGTTGGGAGTCGATCTTGAATTGGTCCCAGCCGGTAGTCCGGACGGAAAGATTGCGGAAAAAGATGTTATTGCCTATCACCAAGAACACAAGACAGCTCCCAAGGTAGCAGAAGGTGATAGAAAAATTCCCTATACCGGGATGCGTAAGATTATCGGGGATCGCCTCTCTAAAAGCAAATTTACCGCTCCCCATCTCTATTTTACCCTTTCCATCGATATGACCCAGGCCATGGCCTTGTTGAAGAAACAGAACCAGGGTCGGGATCAGAGAATATCGATCAATGATTTCTTGATCTTTACCACAGCTAAAGTATTAACCGAACAGCCTGCCATCAATTGTTCCCTGCTTGATGAAGCCATCGTCTATCATCAAGCCGTACATATCGGCATCGCCGTAGCCCTGGAAGAGGGATTGATTGTCCCGGTGTTAAAACAGGCCCACCAAAAGAGCCTGGTCCAGGTTGCCCGGGAAACCAAAGCTTTGATCAGATCGGCCCGAGAGAGAAGTCTGATACCGGAAGATTACCAGGGAGGAACCTTTACCATCTCCAACCTGGGTATGTATGGCATCGAACACTTTACAGCCATCATCAACCCACCGGAAGCCGCCATCCTGGCCGTCGGTGCCATTAAGAAAATGCCGGTAGTTTCAGAAGAAGGACAAATCACCCTTCGTTCCATCATGCAGGTCACCCTTTCGGTGGATCATCGCTTGATTGATGGGGCTATCGCCTCCGCCTTCTTGCGCCAATTGAAAGACCATCTGGAATTCCCGGGAAGCGGACTATTTTAGGAGAGAAAAAAGTTTGAATAGTTTAAATAAAAAATGAATAAAAATATTTTTATAGATAAATTACAAAAGAGGTGAATAAGATGACACAGGGTTATTTTATGAAAATAGCCGAAATAGATTTGACTACCAAGCAAATCAATTATTTCAAACCCAAAGAAGAAGACCTTAAAAAATATATCGGTGGCAGTGGATTGGGTGCAAAATACCTGTATGATTACACGGATCACTCGACCGATCCCTTGGGGCCTGAAAATATTTTGATTTTTATGACTGGCCCTTTTACCGGTACCAAAGTTTTTTCTTCTGATCGCTTTGAAGTGATTACTAAATCCCCTTTAACCGGCATCTATGCCGAAGCGGATTGTGGAGGTGAATGGGGAGAGGAATTCAAAAAATGCGGTTTTGATGGCATAATCATCATAGGAAAATCTGAAAAACCAGTACGATTAGTCATAAAAGATGATCAGATTAAAATAGAAGATGCATCTGATTTATGGGGAAAAGATACCTTTGAAGTCGATGAAATCTTAAAAGAAGAGATAGATACCAGGGCACGTTCGGTCTGTATTGGTGTCGCTGGAGAAAGATTAGTAAAGTTTGCTTCAATCATGAACGAAGGAGAGGTCGGCCGTGCGGCAGGCAGAGCCGGAGTCGGTGCTGTTATGGGATCCAAAAACCTGAAGGCTATTACAGTTTTAGGAAGTAAAAAGGTAAAAGTTGCCCATGAAATGGAATTGAATGAATTGATCAAAGAATTAACTCCCCATATGGTGAAAGTATCGGAAAGGTTAAGAGCACATGGCACTTCAAGAGATGTGGAGATGTACGAAGAGATAGGAGATTTACCGATTAAAAACTGGTATGAGGGCAACTGGAAAGAGGAAGCCAGGAAAATTAGTGGCCCCGCTATGACCGAAAAGATCCTCACCGGTAGATATTATTGCGGTAAATGTGTCATCGGCTGTGGCCGGGAGGTAGAGATCAAAGATGGACCCTACAAAGGCCAAAAAGGAGCCGGTCCGGAATATGAAGCTATCGGTATGTTTGGATCCAATTGTTTAGTGGATGACCTTAATGTTATCTTTAAAGCTCAAGAAGCCTGTAATCGATATGGCCTGGACTCAATTTCCGCCGGTTCGCTGATGAGCTTTTGCATTGAAGCTTACGAAAGAGGTTTGATTAATAAAGAAGATACCGGAGATTTAGAGATGACCTGGGGGAATGGTGAATCAATCATCAAGATGCTAAAAAAGCTTGCCTACAGAGAAGATATCGGTACCTTGCTCGGAGAGGGAATCGTGAAAGCAGCTGAGGAGATCGGAGGTAACTCTTCTGAATTTGCCATACATGTGAAAGGCTTAGATGTTCCGGCTCATGACCCCCGGGCGAAAGTAAGTTTAGCTTTAGGTTATGCCACTTCTCCAAGAGGTGCCTGCCACGTTGCCGGTTTTACCCATAATCTCGAATTTGCTTTTTCCTTACCAGACCTAGGCTATCCAAAAACCCTGGATCGTTTTGAAACAAAAGGTAAAGCGAAGATGGTGGCGGATATGCAGGACTTAATGAGCCTGTTCGACTCTTTACATCTCTGTAAATTTACACTCTTTGCCGGCATGTCAGTCGAACCCTTACTAAACTGTCTAAATTTGATTACCGGTTGGCATATGTCCAAAAATGACTTTTTAAAAGCAGGAGAAAGAATCTTCAATCTAAAAAGACTTTATGATGTAAGAGAAGGGATTAGCAGAAAAGACGATACCTTGCCGGCAAGATTATTAATGCATCCTCGTGGAGGAGGTTCTGGTGATAATCTACCCCGTTTGAACGAAATGCTAAAAGATTATTATCGTTTACGTGGCTGGGATGAATTCGGAATACCCACCAAAGAAAAGATGAAAGAATTGGATCTAGAAGACGACCTGAAAGAGTAAATGAAGTAAAAATTACATTTGATCTTGAAAGCTTAACAAAGTTAATCATTTCTAAATTAAGATATTAAAGGAGACTTACCATGACAAAACCAAAAGTTGCCGTCGTCGGCTACGGCACCATCGGACAGCGCCTGGCCGATGGGGTTGCCAGACAACAAGATATGGAACTGATCGGCATCGCCGATGTCGCC
>Ga0272441_10005325_pt1 | contig 22493 bp, 24 predicted proteins | sample SSMProp6N_FD_193582 | JGI IMG/M metagenome (GOLD analysis project Ga0272441, IMG submission 193582) | Marine sediment archaeal communities from Little Sippewissett salt marsh, Falmouth, MA, United States - SSM-Prop-6N | ecosystem: Environmental > Aquatic > Marine > Wetlands > Sediment ... | reverse complement strand
TTTAAAAATTTAATATTTTCTAATTTTATATTTTGAAATATTAGAATTTCTCCTATTAAAAATAATAATTTTGTATATTATATTTTATTATAATGTTAAGTCCTTTTTTATAAATTTTAAAAATTTAAAAAGTTATAAAAATAAATAAAAATATACCATTTTTCAATCAAGTCTTTTAATTCAGATATTTGGAGAAGGGGAGATTAAGTGAGGTGGTGAGGAGATGTGATAAAAATTTACTGTCTCCCCTTCTCAGATACATATTATAAACTCCACTATATAAATCTTATTATATATCTATAGATTTATTTCAATTAATATAATAAAGTAATTATTTTATTATTTGACATTATCTAAAAATTTTTTTTATTCCCAATATTTCAAATCGTTACAAGGGGGTTTTTCTCTCTTATTGTATTTTCCCCCCCATAAGTTTAGACCTGCTTTTTCATCTTCATTTATTTTTTGTTGCAAAATATTAAGCATTTCTTTATTATCCATACCTAACTCTTTCATTTTCTTAGGCGTTGGAATGCCATTTGGAGTCCAACCCCGACGATAGTAAACCGCATCCATTAATTTTTGATACTGATTTTGCCTATGCTCGTACAATTTGTTAATCTTTTCTTTTACATCCATTTGTTCTACTTCTTTATTTTTTATGTTCAGTTTTTCGATTAACTGTTTATCGTATCGTTCTTTTCTGGATAAGTATTCCAACTTCGTAACAGGACCCATCGATCGATAAGGAATCCAATCATCTTTTCTTTGTCCTCGTCCCATCCAAACATTCATTGCCCTCTGCCAATTATAACATCTTTCGCTTTGAAGAATTAAATCTTCTTTTTTGATGTTCCAACCAGTTACAGCATTTTGGTAATCAACATAATTTTGTACATGTTCAGGGACTTTTGCAGGTTCGTCTGTTTCTGCATTGTTTGCAGGCTCAATATCATTCCAAGGTAGTTTGCATAAACCATTGAGACCAAACCATGTTCTCCACATCGGAAAATAGTGTAATGCTTCTGCTTTGTCTTGAAAAGTTGGAATAGCATTATTAACCATATCCATAAAAATCAGCCATGCTTCATCATGTTGAGGGCCTTTAAGAGTTAAACCATAACCTCCTTGCATTGCAAGTGATTCCTTTGTTACATATTCCGAATATTCAAGACCTTTACTTTCCATTCCACATTCTTCAATTAAATATTTATCTCCCCAACTATTTTTTATTATCCAGTTCTTTACTCTCCTAATACCTTTTGAAGCAACTTTAATGAATTCACTTTTATCTGCATTTGCCATTTTATGTAAAAATTCTAAAACTGCATCAGAATTCCCAAAACATAGTTCAATTCCATCACATCTTTCTTTATTTAAAATTCCATATTCGTACATTTCTTGATAAAATGCAATAGCTGTTCCCGTTGATATTGTATCTATACCATAAGTATCACAATAAAAATTGAATTCAAGCACCCACTCAGGATCCCATATGCTCATATTTGCACATGCACCAACTGTTTCATATTCTGGTCCATCTACTGTTACCTTCTGTCCTTTATATGGTCCTGTTTTTACAGTGAAACCATCAACTGTTTTTGCGCATGCCATAGTACATCCGTGCCAGCATCCATCTGGAATGATTTTTGTAAAATATTTGTAAAATTCTGCTGAAAATACTTTTGAAGCTTTTGGAAAACATCCAAATCTATAATTCTCGCAAGGAAGTAAATCATATTCATTCATGATTTCAACAAGATGAGCGGTACCAACTGCACGCATATTGCATTGATACCTGTCAAGATCTCTAATTTCACGATGGAGTTTTGTTCCAACTTCAGCAAGTTTAATAGAATCAGCTGGATTATTAGATACCCCGGTAAACCTCCCAACTTTTACTACAATTGCCTTTATTCTTTTATCTCTTAAAACAGTTCCGAGTCCCCCCCGACCTGCTTGTTTTATTCTTGGAACCTTTCGTCTTATATCATAAAAAGAAAAATTTAAACACCCCCACCAACTATTTTCTGCTCCTTTTCCCGCTGAAACGACTGATACTTTTTGCCTTGATTTATCATTATCTTCTGTTGCGTAAATATGGGTTAATTGTTCGCTTAAAAGATGAGTATTTGTCTCTTCAAGAGGTGCTGTTTCTATCGTAATTCTACCATTTTCACCGTCAATTACAATTACAACGTCTTCTTTTGCTTTACCTTGTATTTCTAATGCATCAAAACCTGAAAATTTTAAATAAGGGCCAAAAAAACCACCGACATTGCAATCGCAAATAATATTAGTAGCAGGAGAAACAGATAAGCATAAAGATTTTCCTGAACCTGGATATTGTGTAACTCCGCACAAAGGACCAGTAGTAATTATTAATTCATTTTCATCATTATTCCAACGTGTTGAAGGATCTATCGAATCCCACATTAATTTAAGTCCAAAACCTCTGCCACCGGTAAATTTCTTCTTCATTTCCTCAGTTACTTTTTTTTCTTTGATTTCTTTTGTTGTTAAATTAATGTAAAGTGTTCTGTTTGCAAAACCTCTTTCAATTTTCCCCTTTTTATAAGAGGATTTATGAATAACTTTATGAGCTGATTTAATTTTTTTTAATTCCCATTTGTGTTTTGTATTACCTGTTTCATATTCTTCGACTGGTATTTGTCCTTCAGACAATATTATGCCCCCTGTTTGTAATAAACAACATCTTTTATATCAGAAATTTTTACCTGAACAAGATCAAGTGCGTCATTTGGACAAGCTCTAACACAAGCTCCACAAGATATACATTTAAAAGGCTCAATTCTTGCCTCTGATTTTCTCATAGCACCAATTGGACAAAAACCAACACATGCTTGACATCCTATGCAAATATCATTATCAAGCCAAACGGTTCCATGTTTTCTTCTAGATAAAGCACCAACGGGGCACATATCGATGCATAATCCTCGCTGGTCACATACATGCATTTTAAATGATTTATTATCTTTAATAATTCTTATTGCTGATTTATCCCCACCTTCGTCTGTTTTAAAATGAATTTGGGAACATGCTCTTTCACAATCTAAACAACCATTACATTTTTCAGGGTGAAATTTTAAAATTTTGACTGTTTTTGGTTTATCCATATAATATAACTCCTAGACCATAAACCAATTTCCAATAACAACCAGCCAGCATAACATTGAAATTCCTAAAGTAGTAGGATAGTATATTCGATCTTTTAATGTCAAATCAAATTTTGCAGTATATAAAGTTGCAGGTAAAACAACAGCTCCGACCAATGCTGCAATAAGTCCGCTACCGAGTATATTTGGTAAAAAAGCAATGAGATTTTCAATATAAAAAGTAGCTCCTGAGGCAATTGGTGTAAGAATTTGAGTTATAATATAACCACTTACATATATTAAGTATGCAGTTATTATACCCATACTGGTTTTCATTTTCATTGTAATTAAATCACTAAAATCGAGTTCAATCTTATACCAGACAATTTCAAAAATTGCGCCCTCTGCCACAATTGCAATTGCAGAACATAAGTGACAGCCCACAAATGGATTAAATAGTCTCAAACTTCCTGCCACCAATGAAATTCCAAATTGCATGCCAGGCTGTCTATAAATCATTCTACTAAAAACTAAGAAAAAAAAAGCAAAAAAACCCGTCATAATTGCTCCAGCAGGTAATCCAACTTCATTTATTCCTGAACCAATTATTACCTCAGAAAAACCCCATAATGAACCAAAAACTAGAATTCCGGCTAAAAGTTTTATATTTTTCATACTATTTCACCTCAATTTCTATGATATCTTTAACCCAAAATTTTTTAGCTGTATCGGGAAAATATACTTTTTTTATATCTGTTAAAACTCCGGTTTTCATAATCCCCCAATCAACCGTTTGCTGATACCCATCACTACCAATAATCGTATATTTATAACAAGAAGGACAGGATATTCCAACCTTCGAAACAAGATCTTCAAGTGATGCTCCAGAAATTTCTCCTTCAACTGTTTCAATTGTTTTAGTTTCTGCCATATTTAATAATTGATCTATTGCATATTCTTCACCATTTATGGTTATAGTTTCTTTATTTACTTGATTAATATATACATATGCCGAAGAGCTACTAGCTATTATTAGAACCAAGAGTGCTAAAATCGGGATTATTTTTTCCTTCCCCATATTCATCGATGCCCCGATAATATCTAACCTATTTAAAAATTATGAATATGAATAGTATTAAACACATATTATGATATGAAAGCAAAGGCAAAGGATATTTTCGAGCAAGAAGGCCCATGGGGTGAATTCCATATTACAATTGATACATCAAAGAAAACAATATTCATCTTCAACAACTTCATTCTTGATAGTCTATTGTTTCGTTTTTAAAATAATAATATTCATGAAAATACTAAAATCTAATTAGAAAATGGACAGTTCTATTTACCAAAAGACATCATTTTGTAAAAACATTTATAAAATGTAGTTATATCAGAATTTAGTTTTTTATGATTGGAGAAGAAAAATTAGACGAAAAATTTTTTTGTCCTACATGCGGTCAATCTATGGAATTAAAAAAAATTGAGGAACATGTACCTGATGAAGAGAAAATGAAAGGAAAAATACAATTTTGGTATTGTCTAAATTGTAGCATAGAATGGCAAATAGATATTATACATAACATATTAAGGAAAAATTCAATAATAAAGAGGTAATCAAAAACTATATTCCTCTCTGTCTTATCTTATTACTGTATTTTCTAAGAATAAATTCATCTTCGGGCCTAAATTGAATTTTTTTCAATAAAGAATAAGCAATTTCTTTTTCAATATTCAATATATCCCAAGTTGCATATTCTTTGTAAGAATTTATAAAATATTTACAAAGCAGGAATTTTTCATTTGTAAACATTGGAAAACTACTAAGAATTGATGAACATATATCTGCTACATCTTCTTGGGGAAAACCAAATCTAGATTCCTCAAAATCAACTCCCCAAATTCTATCTGTTAAAATAAAATTTCTTAATATCGAATCTCCCCTGATACGGAATTTATCTTCTTTTTTAAAATAATGATGAAATTTATGAAACCAACTCGCAAGAGAGATTATATGGTATTTTTTCTTATTAGCAGATAATCTTTCATCATTAATTACATCACATAAATTAGTACCAGGAATATATCCCATTAAGATAACATTGTTTTGTTCATCTATATCAAAAGCAGTAGGTACATTAATTGAAGATGGGGAATTTCTTAAAATTTGATATTCAGTATTAATATTAGTCTTAAAACCTGGTGCATACCATTTTAATACAACAGGTCTATTATTATATATTGCATAACACACAGAATTTTTTTTACTTAAAAATTTTTTTTGAATAACAGTATCTTTGTATTTTTCCACATTTCTTATAAGTTCTTTAATATCTTGCATTGTCCAAAATAAAAAAATAAAAAATCAGATTTTAATTTTTTGTAAAAAAATGTTTCGTTTAGTAGTAAGATAAATACCTAAAATAATTAAAGTACCGCCTATCAGAGTAAGCTTTGATGGGATTTGATTAATCCAAGGAATAACAATAGCAAAAATAGAAGAACCAAGTGGCTCCCCAAGTAATGCAACAGAAGCAATAGATGCTCTCACATGTTCCAAAGACCAGTTGTACAATGTATGGCCAAAAATACCTGAAACAATTGCCATTAACAGTATAATCTCATAAACTTCTAAATCAAAACCATACAAAGGAGCATTATAAATAAAACAAATAAAAAATAAAACAAACGTACCTACAGCGTAAACAACAAAAGCATATGATACAACCGAAACAGTTTTTCTAATTTTTCTTCCACCAAGAATGTAAAGACCTGCTGCCAAACCTCCCAACCATGCTAAAATATTACCTTCCAAGGAATCAATCGAGAAAGAGCCTAATCCATAATTCCCTGCGACTAAAATAAACACTCCAAACATTGAAATAATTAAACCAATAGTGTTTAGCTTTGTCAATCTTTCTTTAAAGAAAAAATGAGATATTGGCCCAACAAATATGGGATGAGCCGTAACTAATAAAACAGAGCTAGCAATAGATGTAAGTTCTAATGAAGTAATCCATAGAGCAAAATGTGCAGCTAATATAGCGCCTATCCCAAACATAGCTAAAAAAGTTGAAAATGGTATTTTCCTAAGTTCATTTTGAGTTTTTTTGTTAAAAAGGATAAAAGGAAAAATAATCAATGTTGTAAAAAACAATCTATAAAATGCAATTGATAAAGGCGATGCATTAAAATTGTCAATTAAAGTTGTAATAAATATTGCTGCAAATGAAACAGATACGATTGAAAAAAATAAAGCAATAAAAGGTTTATTTTCTTTAAACCACATTGTGGAATGTTTATATTGAAAATGTATATTGAACTTGTGGTTTTTTACTTGTTTAAAATCAAAAAATTATTTAGAAATAATTCAACTTGCTTACACCAATAGAAAATTTTTATTGAATAAGCTATTACATTTTAATGATGAAAATGAAATACCCGGCCATATTTGGATTCTACGGTAAATCTGGATCTGGAAAAACTGCCTTGATTGAACAATTAATAAAACATCTTAAAAAAGAAAAATACAAAGTGGCAACAATAAAAAATTCAAATAAGAATATTCAAATTGATAAAAGGGGGAAAGATACTTGGAGACACGCCAAAGCTGGCGCTGAACTTAACGTTCTTAATTGCCAAAATGAAACGGTTTTTTTTATAAAGACGAATTTGCCATCAACAGTTATCATTGACCTCATATCAGAACTAAATGTTTTTGATGTAATCCTAATCGAGGGGGCAAAAGATCCTGATTTACCAAAAATAAGAATTGGGGATATCAAATTTCGAGAAAATACAATTATAGATTATAAAGACAATATGGGTGAAATTATTAAAATAATTAAAGATGAAATAGATAAATTAAAAAAAATATCACATAAAATTTCAGTATTTGTAAATGGAAAAAAAGTACCTATATCTGAATTTCCAGCTTCAATAATAAAAAATGGAATTATGGGAATGTTATTTTCATTAAAAGGTGTTGCAACAATAAAAAATGTTAAAATACAATTCTCGATTTGATAATAATTAATCTACATATATACCCGGCTATGCATCTGCAAAAAAGGTATTTAAAAGTTGAATTCTTACTTTTGTTATCAATTGGGATGCAGAGATTTAGCAAAAGCGATATTAACTTTAGAGCATAGTCGCTCAATATTATTCTCATTTACATTTTTGATATCTTTGCTCAGTAAATTAAACAAAAGGATGAGGAGAGAAAAAAATGCTTAAATTAAGAGGGATGCGGAAAAATAAAGACGAAAAATTTTTTGAAATATGGACTAAAAAACTTAGCAAAGATTTGCCCAATTTTTGGTTTGATTTCTTAGCAGCAGATAAATAAATTTTTAAAAAATAATTTAAAATCATTTTCATTTTAGATTATTTTATGTTAAAAGTTTTTAAACGACCTTTATATTTCAGCGTTAAATGAGTTTTAAAGTACCAAGCATAACAACTGATGGAATTATTATAAAAGATGAAAAAATTCTTCTAATAAAAAGAAAAAATCCACCTTTTAAAGGAATGTGGGCATTACCTGGAGGATTTGTTGAATACAACGAGACTACAGAAAATGCCGTGGTAAGAGAAGTCCTTGAAGAAACTGGCCTTAAAACGAAAATACATAAACTTGCAGGAGTTTATTCTGACCCAGAACGTGATCCAAGAGGACATACTATAACTATTGTATACATGTTAGATGTAATTAATGGAAAATTAATAGCAAATGACGATGCCTCTGAAGTTAAATACTTCAGTTTAAATGATCTACCAAACTTGTCATTTGATCATGAAATAATTATAAAAGAAATTATACAAGGGTTTTACAATGATGTTTTGTCCAAAATGTAAATCATTAATGTTTCCTAAAGCTAATGATTTTGTATGTAGCAAATGCGGGTTTAAAAAGAAAAAGAGAGGTAGCGCTGTTGTTGTAGAAAAACAGGTTGAAAAGGAAACAGTGTTTTTAGAAAAACAAATTGATTTGTTGCCAAAAACACGAGCTGAATGTCCAAAATGTGGACATAATGAAGCTTTTTGGGTTCTAAGACAGACTAGAGCTAGTGATGAGCCTGAAACAAGGATATTCACCTGTACAAAATGTGGTCATCGTTGGCGGGCTTATTAGATATATTTTTATATTTGTGTTTCAGATTGTATTATGATAAAAACAAGTATTATAAAATACTTTAATTTTTTTAAATAATTTAGATTTAAATAGTTAAATATAGAAAATTATATAAATGAATCAAAACAATTCTATTTCATTAAATAAGAAAATATTCTTGAGGTTGTTAGAAATGTTTAATAAAAAAAGGATAATTTCAATTGGTGTAATATATCTATTTCTAACCTTATCAATAGCTTCAGTTTCTGCAAATTCTATAACTAATAAAACTAGGATATGTGAATTGGAATTAAACACATTAGACAAATTGTTTGACGAAATAGAACTAGCTGCAAACCATGCAAGTACATACCAAGAATTTCTAGAAATTGTAAGAAATTTAGACCAAAAATTAAAATTAGAAAAGTTTCCTATATTAAAATACATTTTAAACAAAATACTAACTTGGGTTACTTCCTTTGGAGGTTTAAACTTAGGCAAGAATATAGATGATTTCTTAGGAAAACTTAGAATTGGACAATTTAGAGATATGTTAAAAAATAATTTCATCTTCAGCTATGGAACCTATAAAAGATTTAACCCTAGAAAAGATGATGAAGTCAAACTTTTCAAACAGGGATTTGAATTCTGGCGCTATTCCGGTAAATCAATGTTATTGAAAAGTAGGACTTTAATTATTACTAGACATCCATTTGGTATAAAACAAAGAGTTGTTGGCTCCCAGATGGGATACATGATGGGTTTTAGAGGATTTTACATAGATAGGGAAAGCAAATTAACGGGAAATTGCTATAAGATATTTATTGGTGGTGCAAACAGAATAAAAACATTTGACACGACCCCGTTTTCATAAATAAAATAATTTAATATTTTTTTATTTTTTATTAATTTTTATATTTTTTAAAAAATTCAATCGTTAAAACGTTAATATACTATATTAAAACAAAAAATTATATATATTGCTATATCTATAAATGATTTAATTATTTAACACAATTATTTGCTTGATTATATAAGGGGGACAAAAATGATTAAAATAAAAGCATTATTTGCTATTGCTGTTGTATGTCTATTCTTTGGAGTTACATTTAATCCTGTCACAGCAAATGAAAATTCCATAGAAGAAATTGAACTTGGGTTAATTGATGAGGGGGGAAGGATCTCAAAACAATTAATTCAGCTTTCTATAGATAAAGTAAAAGATATTGAAAACTTACTCGTTGAACTTACGGAAGAGATGCAAACAGCTACTGATTATAGTCAACTATTAAATGTGATAAATAGTTATAAAATAAAGTGGGGAAGATTTCCAATTCTTAACTTGATACTTGAATTAATACAGAGATTTCTTAGATTTACTCACAATTTAGGACAACTTCGTCCGCTTAGACGTGATGCTTTTGTAATGAGCTGGGGCTTTGGAAGTAAATTAAATCCATTTAAAGACAATAAATTCAAATTGCTAGTACCAATTAAACTTTGGTATTATACTGGACGAGGTAATCTTCTTATAAATAGTAGAACCCTAATTGTAGATCCTCATCCATTTAGTATTAAGTCTCTAACAGGAAGGCAAGTTGGTTGTATGAGAAATTTTGTTGGACTCTATCTATATCGACACAGTACACTGACTGATAAAACATATACTTTTATGTTAGGGCGTGCTGGATCAGTAAGAGGTTTTGATTTATCTCTATTTAACGTGTGGAAACAATAATTATAAGTCTATCCGCCATTTTTTTTATTTTATACATATTATTGTTATTTATCTATATATTACTCTATTTGGAATGAATAATTGAAAATCATATTTTATAATGTAAAATTTTAAACATTATAGAAAATTATATAAATATTCAGAATAATATAGAATATCAAGAATTAGATAATTTATTTAAAATGAGGGAATAAAATGTCAAAAATAAAACCAATGCTTGCTATTACGGTGATTCTTCTTTTCTTAGGGGTTTCTATGAGTCCTGCTACAGCAAATAATAATTTAAAAGAAGAATTACAATTTGGAGTAATTGGAGAAGATGGAAAAATTTCAATCCAAGCTATAAAACTTACAGCTGACAAAATCTTAGAAGTTGAAGGATTATTGGCCCAATTGACCGATAAAATGCAATCCGCTGCTGATTATGGCCAGTTGCTAGATATAGTGAATAATTACAAAATAGAATGGGGACGATTTCCCATACTCACTCTTATATTAGGATTGATTGCAAAGTTTCTTGAGATGACTCACAATTTGGGACAACTTCGTCCGCTTAGACGTGATGCTTTTGTATTGAGCTGGGGCTTTGGAAGTAAATTAAATGTGTTAAAAGAGAATAAATTCAAATTGTTGGTACCAATAAAACTCTGGTTTTACACTGGCAGAGGTCCATTGTATATTAATAGCAGAACACTGGTTGTTGATCCTTATCCCTTTAGTATAAAATCCCTCACAGGTCGGCAAGCAGGATATATGAGAAACTTTGTTGGCATTTACATATACAGACATAACACTCTAACTGATAAAACATATACTTTTATGTTAGGGCGCGCTGGATCAGTAAGAGGTTTTGATTTATCTCCATTTAACGTGTGGAAACAATAATCTCACAATAAAAACCTTTTCGCCTTTAATTTTCTTTTTTTGATAGATAAAATTTTAAATATAAAAATTATTACAAAAAAATAGTGAAAAATACCGTCACTATTATAAACATAATTTACATACTTCCACTACGAGGAATACATTCGGGGGAGTACGACATATGTTCAATGTTAAAGTAAAATCAGACATAATAAAAGGGATAATAGAAGTTACATCCCCACTGGTTAACGAAGCTAAATTCAATATAACCTCTAAGGGTCTATCTCTAAGGGCTGTTGATCCAGCTCACGTAGCCATGGTGGATTTAGAAATAAAAAGCACTGCTTTTGAGGAATATAAGTCAGATGACATGGAGTTAGGTATAGATTTAGATAAATTAAGCGGTATTATGAGACTTGCAAATTCTGGTGATACAATAACTTTAGAATATGATGAAAAATCAAATCGTTTGATTGTTCGAATTGGCAATCTTGTAAGAAAAATGGGTCTTATTGATACTGCAGGAATGCCAGACTCTAAAGTACCAACTCTAGATCTTCCTGCAACTGCAATTGTCAAAGCATCGGAAATATCTAAGGGTGTTAGAGCCTCTGAAGCGGTATCTGACCATCTAGCATTGAGTGTTGATAAAGAATCATTTGAATTATTTGCTGAGGGGGATACCGATACTGTAAATCTTAAATTGCCAAAAGATTTATTGATTAAATTAAATTCGCCTGGGAAATTTAAAAGTCTATTTTCAATAGATTATTTTGGTAACATGATTAAACCTGTTAGAGCAGAAGATCCTATAACTATATCTATGGGTAATGACAATCCGATAAAAGTTGATTTTGACATCGCTGATAAAAAAGGACATGTCACCTATTTATTAGCCCCTAGAATAGAATCGGAATAGTTGTGCAATTTTTTATTTTTCAAGGTGTCTATTATTGTAAAAGGAAATAAAAGACAAAGATATATTGGATTTTCCATAACATCTGATTTTCAAAACCTTTTAAAATCAGCATTTCAAAAAGAAATTATCCATCAATGTAAGTTGATTTTTGATAAAGAATGTAAAGAAATGGGGATAAAACTTATTAAATTTAATGGAAATCAAGGTATATTAAAATGTAATCATTTTGAAAAAGAAAATGCAATAAAACTGTTAAAATCAGTTAAAAAAATTGCATCCAAAAAAGTAAAAATAGATACAATAGCAACGTCTGGAACTATTAAATCCTTAATTAACAAACACATGAATTTTGAAGAATTTGAAAACGTCAATACAAGTTGAATATAACTTTCTATTCACATAATTTTCAATAAAAGTAATTTTTTGTCTAATAGAAAATTGTAAAACAACAATGATAACCAAAAGAAAAAATATCTATAACTTTGAAACAATTTTATCATTAATCGATAAGTTTAAATAGACTCTTCTATAATTATTAGTATGGGATAAATATGAAGAGAATAATTCCAATATTAGTTGTAGGAGTCTTACTCTTAGGTGGACTTGGAGCCGTTGCTTTACCAGAGAAAAACAATGAAAATACTTTTTTTTCCTTTTCAAATATTAAATCTATTGAAAAAGATGATTTTATTACGCTAGATTTGTATGGGGCAAATTCTGTTGTAATGGAAAGTAACCATTACATGGTGCCAATTAGAATAGAAACATTTACCTATCCTTTTGGAACTACTATTAATAGCGTTAAGTGTACACCAAGAAATATTGAAACACAGTTATTGTCTAAAAAAATTGAAGTGGCAAAAGGACCTATATGTATAAGTCAGCCTGAATTAAACATGGAAGTTGAAAAAGTTGGTAATCCAATTGCAGTTAATACTTGGTTTGATTACGATGTTGGAACTGGTATTAACGGTGATGAAAGATACGTTTTTGTTAAAGTTGTCACTTATCCCATTCAATATTATCCATCAGAAGATAAAATAGAATGGGCAAAAAATATCGACATAGATATTGATTATATACTTCCATCCCAACCAATTTCATTTGACGATGAATATCAATTTATAGTACTTGCCCCCGACGAATACAGTGATGAACTTTCCACTCTTGTTTCACATAAAAACGGAAGAGGAATATCTACAATATTTGTTAGTTTAACGGATATTACAAGCGGAACTTATTTCCCAGCAACTGGCAGAGATACTCAGGAGAAAATAAAATATTTTATTAAAAATGCAATAGAAAATTGGGGTACAAGCAATGTTTTATTAGTTGGAAGCAGTCAAAAATTTCCAAACAGAGTTACTCATGTATACATAGATGGGGATAACGAATTATTTGTTAGTGATTTATACTATGCAGATATTTACAATGATACCGGTGGATTTTCTAGCTGGGATACAAATAATAATGATATTTTTGGCGAATACAAATGGAGTGGAAAAACAGATGATGTAGATCTTTATCCAGATGTATATTTAGGCAGATTAGCTTGCACTAATGGGGTTCAAGTTACATCGGTGGTCAATAAAATTATTACCTATGAAACAAATGAGGCTTATACACAAGAATGGTTTACAAATTTGGTTGTAATTGGAGCAGACTCCTTTACAAATGATTATGGTGATGAATCAGGCGTTGATGAAGGAGAGTTTGTAAATCAAGAAGTTATCGATGTAATGGATGATTTTATTGCTGATAAGATTTGGGGGTCCAATGGCAGGTTAGGTAAGGTTTTACCTTCTTATGGAAAAGGGGAAATAGATGATGCTATAAATGCTGGATGCGGTTTTGTTGACTTTTCAGGACACGGTAATCCTCAAGTATGGTCTTCTCACCCTCATAACAGTAGTAAATATGTCTGGATTCCTACTCCAACTCCTCCAGGTTGCTATAGTAATAGTCATGCTGGAGATCTTTCAAATGGCGACGAATTACCAATTTTAGTTATTGGTGGTTGTTCTGTTCTTAAATATAATTCAGATAGTAACTGTCTTGGTTGGTCATTTGTAGCAAATCCTAACGGAGGCGGTATTGCTTCATTTGGTCCTACTGCATTAGGATATGCTTATATTGGCAGCGATGTAACATATGGTTTAATCGAAAGATTATCTATAGATATGTTTGAAGCATTTGCACAAGATGGAGCCTTAACAGTAGGTGAGATGTGGGGCAAAGCAATAACAGACTACATAAATAAACACACCATGCAAGATGCAGATTACAAAACCGTTGAGGAATGGCAACCATTTGCCGATCCAACCCTTGCAATAGGTGAAGAGTCGCAAGCACCTGTAAAACCAGATGCACCTGATGGTCCTGATTCTGGTAAAATAAATACAGAACAAACCTATACTGCCTCTACTACTGATCCTGATGGAGATAAAATATCATACATGTTTGATTGGGGAGACGGAGAATTTTCTGGATGGATTGGCCCTTATAACCCTGGAGCTGAAGCATCTGCAAGTCATACTTGGACCGAGCAGGGAGATTATGAAATAAGGGTAAAAGCAAAAGATGATCATGGTGTGCAAAGTGAGTGGTCAGATCCTTTACCGATTACAATGCCAAAAGGCAAAAGTTACATTAATCCAATTTTACTAGAAATACTTGAAAAAATTCTAGAACGTTTTCCTTTATTGCAACAGTTACTTTCAACTATGCCTTTAATTGGTGCTTTTCTAAACCTATAAAACCCTTCTTTTTTTATTTTTAATTTTTCTTTTTGATATACCAAAACATTTATAATGTATGGGTGACAAATATATACATGCTAGTTAAAACCTAGCAAAATGGAGGTGAACTGAGTCGAGATAAAAATTGTAGGTCTAATTTCAGATGAAGAGGAGTTAGACGAGATTCAGCACATTACAAAAATTTTTGTGTATAAACAAAGAATGAAGGATTTAATGTATCCTGTAATTAATAAAACTGTAGTTGGAAATAATTTTTTAAACTGCAAAAAAAATGAAAAACTTAAGAAAATCTATTACTGTAATATGAAAAGATTAAATGTTAGAGGATTAGTCTGAAATCTAGACATTTTATCTTTTTCTGTTTTTAAGAGGTACATACTTCCATATATAGGAATAATTTAAATAAATAATAAGCTTCTTTAAATCTTAAGAATTGTTAAATACAATGGGCTAGCCCAGATTTGAACTGGAGTCTGTGGCTAATTCGACAGTTAAATATTTGTTAAATTCCGAAAAATGCTGTTCCCGAAGCCACAAGGATACCAAGCTACCCTACAAGCCCTTATTTTCACAAATAAAAAATGATATTCATGTAAAAGAGATTTTTGGTAAAAAATATTATTTTAATTTTTTAAACTCTTTGTCAAATTTATCATATTTATCTATAATAATTTTTACTGATTCTTTAAGAGCATCTTTTGCACTTAGTGATCCATCTGTTTCAAAACTAAACGTTAATTTAGAGGGATCTTTTTTAATTGTTATAAAATCCACCTTCTCTTTATCCATATATGATTCTAAAATAGGTAGATTCTTGGCATCAGTTAATTCAAGTTTTTTGCCTTTTAGCTCTAATATATTGGCGGGAAGTTTATTTATAAATTCTTTAATTTCATCTATATTTTTATCGTCAAATCCTAAAGATATTTGCATTGAATACGTTGGTGCTTGAACTGGTTGGAATTTTGCATGTTCTTTACCCTTTCCAAGGTATGCTTCTACTTCCAGGATAATTCTTTGGTCTTTTGAGAGTTCAACAATAGGAATCTTATCTTCTTTAATTGCCCAACTCTCATGTTCAGGTTGTAAATCTCCGGAATAGACAATTCCTGCTTCCTCTTTGCTTAGTGTATAGCGTACTGTACAACTGGGACAACCCTTACCGTTGCATTTACAATTGTCTTTAAATTCCAATAATTTTAAATCAGTCGGAATTGGAATCATCCCCAATCTATGAGAAATTATTTCATCAAAAAGTGGTGAGGTATTATCATATATTATTACATTTTCAATAGCAAGTTTTGGTAATTCTGATAACATAACGCGTCTTATTGAATTTAAAAAATATTCATCAGTATCCTCGATTTGTAAAGAGCCATTATTCCCTTTTAATTTTAAATTCTTAACTTTCATAAATTTCCACCTTAAATACGTCTTCCACGTTTACCGCCTTTTATCTTAGTACCATCGTGTGGACGCGGTGTTACATCTTCAATACTGCCAATTTTCAATCCTGCTCTAACCAATGCTCTAATAGCTGTCTGTGCACCTCTGCCTGGGGAACCGCCTTTTTTCCCGCCTTTTCCTCTAATTCTAACATTTACCTTTCCAATACCTTTTTCCATGGCAGCATCTGCTGCAGTTTTTGCAACCTTCATTGCAACATAAGGTGAACCTTCATCCTTTGCAGATTTTGTAACCATTCCTCCAGAGCAGCGAGCAATTGTTTCAGCCCCTGTTAAATCAGTAATTGTGATAATAATATTATTAAAAGATGAAAAAATGTGTGCAACTCCTATTCTTTCCATTATTTTTCTTCCCCCTCACTTTTTTCCTTGTTTTGTTTATTTTTTACTTGTTGTTTTTCATCCGATTTAGTTAATTCTGAAGTTTCTTTGCTTTCTTTTACAGGTTCATTTTCTTTACTTACAATTTTTTCAAGAGGCTTTTTTTCTTCGGGTTCAATTTTTTTTCCTTTATCTTCAACAATTTCCCCTTTTTTTTCTTCAACCTGTTTTGATGTGTCCTCTACTGGTTTTTTAGTAATTTCTTCTTTTGATGGTTTTTCAATAGGCTTTTCTTTTTTATCAGTTTTTATGATCTTTTCTTTTTGGGCACCTGGTTCAAAAACATCTGTTTTTGGTCTTGCAGGATGAGATAACTCATTTAGAGGCGATGCAACAGTGTAACCAATTTCACCTTCCTCATCTTTTGTTACTATATAACCAGGTATTGTTACTTTTCTTTGATTAACTCCAATATGCCCATGATTGATAAGCTGTCTTGAATGGCTAACAGTGTTTGAAAATCCTTTTAAGTATACAAGAGTCTGTAATCTTCTTGAAAGTATGGATTCTATTTCCAATGCTAAAACATCATCTAATGAAGAGCCTGAGGGAAGTACACCCATATTCGTAAGATGTAATAGTAACTGATCACTTTCTTTTTTAACTTGAGGGTCCATACTACTTAATCTTGCAAGCAAATCTCTTGCTTGTTGTCTATAACGGCCCAGATATGTTTTTGCTTTCCATACTTCCTTGTGATTTTTTAAGCCATATTTTTTAATTAAATCTCGCTCAGATTCAATACGTTCTTCTTTCCAGGGGTGTTTAGGGGTATTGTATTTCTTTTTAGAAAATTTTGGACTTCCCATTTATTTCAACTCCTACGGGGGCTGCTTCTTCTTTGATACGCCTAGAGAAAGTCCTCTTCTGTTATTTGCTCGGGTTCTCTGTCCCCTAACACGTAAACCTAACTCATGCCTTATTCCTCTATAAGAACGTATCATTTTAAGTAAATTAACATCATCTCTCAATCTCATTTCAACTTCACTACCAATAAGGTGAAGATCATCTCCAGTATCAATGTCTTTTCGATGATTTAATATCCATGCCGGGGCTTTTTTATTTATTTCTTCCATAACTCTATTTATTTCTCCAACTTGAGATTCAGTTAAATTCCCACATTTTATATTTCTATTTATTCCAGCCGAGTCAGCAACATATGTGGCCATACGTCTTCCCAAGCCTTTTATTTGTGTAAGCCCAAAAATTATCCTTTTTTCACCATCAATATCAGTATTTGCTATCCTGACAATATAATTAAAATCACTATCTTTCTCTTTCTTTTTATCCTTATCTTTGGAGTCCTTTTTCACATCTACTGTTTTTTGTCTTTTCTTACTTAAGACTTGTTTTTCAATTGGCTCAATATCAGTTACTTCATTTAAAGGCGTATCTTCAGTTTCATCTTTAACTTCAATATTTGAATCATTAGTTTCTTCAAACGTTGGTTTTTCTAAATCTTTTGAATTATTATTTTCTTCTGCCAAATCTTTAACTTTGTCTTTTTTTACTTTATCTGCCAAATTTATACCCCAGTTTAATTTAATTAATTGTATTATGTAATACTACTTTATTTATAGATGAAGTACTGCCAATAATAAAAGAGGCTATATAAAACATTTGCCTACCCAGATTGTTCTTTAAAGAATTTTCAATTTTAATAATTTAGCAATTCCAAAAATATTTTTCTAATCAATAAAAAACATTTTAATCCCACTTCAAATTATACCGTAATTCATATATGTGATTATTATATCCCTTTTTGGAAGAAATTAAAATGTCTAAAATTACCAGGAGTAGAATAATCGAAGTACTAAACAGTAAAAAAATTGACAATACATTTTGTATTAGGGGCTGGATTTATCGAACAAGAAGCAGCGGGAATATTATATTTATGAACATTAGAGATGTTTCTGGGATAATTCAGGCTACAATTAAAAAAGGGAATCTACCAGATACGGAATTTGAGGATGCTAATAAGGCTCTAATTGAATCTTCCATTGAATTAATTGGCAATTTAAAAGAGGATAAACGTGCCCCAGGCGGATTTGAACTACAAGTTAATAATCTTAATATCATTAATTTTGCCGAACCTTTTCCTATCGTAAAAGACCAAAGTGCTGAATTTCTTCTCGATCAGAGACATCTTTGGTTAAGATCGCAAAAAATAACTTCAATTCTAAAAATCAGGTCTACAGTAGTTGGGGCTATTCATAAATTTTTTAGAGAAAGAGATTTTTTTGAATTTGATGCTCCTGTTCTACAACCCAATCAATGTGAGGGGGGTTCTACTCTCTTTGAAGTTAAATATTATGAAAATAAAACCTATCTTTCACAATCTTGGCAATTGTATGCTGAAGCAGGAATATTTTCTCTTGAAAAAATATACAATGTTGGACCAACTTTTCGTGCTGAAAAATCAAAAACTTCAAGACATTTATCAGAATTTTGGATGGCTGAAATGGAAGCTGCATGGATGAATCTAAACGATGTTATTGAAGTTGGAAAAGATGAGATTAAATTTATTATTAATCAAGTTCTAAAGAGGAATGAAAACGAATTAAACATACTGGGAAGAGATGTAAATAAACTGAAAAAAATTTTAGATTTAGAATTTCCTACTATAACCTACACCAAAGCATTAGATATACTTAATAAAAAAGCCAATCTTAATATTAAATGGGGAAAAGATCTAAGAACTCTAGAGGAAAATAAACTCGCTGATTACTTCAATGCTCCAGTTGTGGTAACCCACTATCCTGTAGAAATTATGGCATTTTATAAACCTAGAGACAGAGATAATCAAAATACTGCCTTATGTTTTGATATGATTGCACCTGAAGGTTATGGTGAAATAATTGGTGGTTCTCAAAGGAGTCTTGATATTGAAGATATGACTGAGAGACTAGAGAAAATGGGGGAAAATGTAGAGAATTATAAATGGTACTTTGACCTAAGAAAATATGGTTCGGTTCCTCATTCTGGTTATGGACTAGGAGTTGAACGAGTTGTAGCATGGATATGCGGAATAGACAATATAAAAGATTCAATTGCATTTCCTAGGACTTTATTGCGTTTTAGACCTTGAGGTGATTTTAAATAAAAAAGAGAGCACATGTACTGATATCAGGACTGGTTCAAGGGGTTTGGTACCGTGCAACAACAAAACAAAAAGCAGATCAATTAAATATAACTGGATGGGTAAAAAATACAGCCGATGGAAAGGTAGAAGCGGTTTTTGAAGGGGAACAAAATAACATTGATAAAATGCTTAAATGGTGTTATGAAGGACCAAAATTATCAAAGGTAATTGATGTTCAGGTCAATTCAGAAAAATATCTTGGAGAATTTGAAGAGTTTAATGTTGTTTATTGATTGAATTATTTATAAACAAGGTTTTCATCAAGAAAAAATTTTCATAGAAATATTTAAAGTATTGTTCATATTTCAATAATTAATCTTAGGGAATATTGAGAATTACATTGAATATAACAATTAGATTTATCTTAAGTAGTGATTGGAAATGATAGAATTAGAAAAGATTCAATCGGTATGCCCTGCATGTTATCAGGATGGAAAAATACAAAAAATTGATGCATCTATTGTTGAGGATGATGGTAAGGTTTGGATTTCAAAAAAGTGTGAATCACACGGTTTTTTTAAAGATATTTATTTCGGAGATTCATCTCTTTATAAAAAATGGATGAAATATAAAGTTACCGGCAACCCCTCACCTGATGTCAAAACCCAAGTATTAGATTATCCCACTTTATATCCACAACATAAATCTCAAACAGTATTGACTAATTTATTAGTAACAAATAGGTGTAACCTAAGGTGTAGCTACTGTTTTATGAATGCAGGAGCATCAGGTTCAGTATACGAACCGTCATTAGAAGAAATAAATAAATTAATGATTCAAGCTAGAAGTCAAAAACCAATGGGTTCAAAAGCAATCCAAATAACAGGTGGAGAACCTACTATTAGAGAAGATTTATTTGAAATTATCAAAATGGCAAAAGAAGTTGGTTTTTCTCACATACAGGTAAACACTAACGGAATCAAGCTTTCTGAAAGTGTGGATTATTGTAAGAAACTCAAGGATGAACACGTAAATACTATTTACATGAGTTTTGATGGAGTGACTAAAAAAACCAATCCTTGGATTGAACAAAACAAAAAGGCAATAAAAAATTTGAGAGAAGCAAATTTGAAAGCTGTTTTAGTTCCAGTACTTATTGGAGATAAAAACCTTCATGAATCTGGTAAAATTGTTAGATTTGCGCTTGAAAATATGGACATAATACGTGGAGTTAATTTTCAACCTATATCTTTTTGTGGTCGTATAACAAAATTGAAGGATAAAAAGAGGGATAAGCAACGAGTAGACTATGTTGCTATGATGGAAACAATTGAAAAAGAATTTAATGGTCAGATATCTCGGAATGATTTTTATCCAGTGCCTTTTGTATATCCAATTTCTAAACTTATTGAAGAATTAAAGGGTGAAACACAGGTTGAATTTACTGCCCATCCTGGCTGTGGTGGAGCTACTTACTTATTTTATGAAGATGGAAAACCTTTACCAATTACTAGATTTATTGATGTTGAAGGACTTCTAGATTTTATCAATAAACAAAGTCAAACAAAGGGACCTCTAAAAAAGATTAGAATTGCAACTTCATTTTTAAGACATATAAATGATTTTGTTGATGAGAGTAAAGCACCACATGGATTTAACTTAAAAAAACTTCTTAAAGATGCAGCAATCGGGGGCAGTTACGATTCTTTAAGGGGATTTCATTATAAGAGTCTGTTTATTGGTTCCATGTGGTTTCAGGATGCGTTCAACATTAATTTTGATCGATTAGAAAGATGTGTAATTCATTACACGACTTTAGAAGGGATAGTTCCTTTCTGTGCTTACAACGGTCTTGGAATTGGTGATAAAATTCGTGACAAACATTCAGTTCCAATTAAACAGTGGGAACAAGAAACAGGTCAAAAAATGAAAGATGACTTGTGGAAATATGGGGCATTGACGTAACATTAATGATTATTTTAACCCTTTCCAAGTAAAAATTGGATTTTTAATTGCACCAGCTTCATCAACACGATTAACAGGTGTATTATGTGGCGCATTTTTTAAAACTTCTGGATCCTCATCAGCAATTTTTATTAATGTATCTATATAAACATCTAGACTCCTTTTAGATTCAGATTCAGTTGGTTCAATCATTAAAGCTTCCTTTACTATTAATGGAAAATAAACTGTTGGTGGATGTAATCCATAATCTAACAAACGTTTGGCAACATCCAAGGCCTTTATTCCTTTATTTTTAAGTAAATTTTCGCAACTTATAACAAATTCATGTTTTCTTAGTTGTCTAAATGGCAAATAATACTTATTAGAGTTAATGATTTTTTGTTTCATATAATTAGAATTCAATACAGCAATCTCTGAGGTTTCAGTAAGACCATTGCCCCCCATCAATAAAATATAAACATATGCTTTTAATAAAACTGAAAAATTACCATAAAATTCCTTTATTTTACCTATAGAATACTTATAATCATATGAAAAATGAAATTTCTCATCTTTTTTAACAATCCTAGGTACAGGTAGAAATTTCTCGAATATCTTTTTAACACCCACTGGTCCTGCGCCAGGTCCACCTCCACCATGAGGGGTTGAAAATGTTTTATGAAGATTCAAATGAACGATATCAAATCCCATATCCCCAGGTTTTGCTTTGCCTAAAATAGCATTGATATTTGCACCATCATAATATAAAGTTGCTCCAGCATCATGAACTATTTTTGCAATCTCTAAAATATCTGACTCAAATATTCCTAAAGTATTAGGGTTTGTAAGCATAAAACATGCCGTTTTATTTGAAACTGTTTTCTCTAAAATTGCTAAATTAACAGTTCCATCCTTTGTTGAAGGAATTTCCAGTACTTTATAACCTGCTAAACTTGCACTTGCAGGATTTGTTCCATGGGACGTATCAGGAAGAATTACCTCATCTCTATCAAAGTCTTTATTAAACTCATGATAAGCTCTTGTTAAAAGTAAACCCGTAAATTCGCCATGAGCACCTGCTGCTGGTTGAAGTGTGTAATAATCCATACCA
>Ga0272441_10005324_pt1 | contig 22495 bp, 8 predicted proteins | sample SSMProp6N_FD_193582 | JGI IMG/M metagenome (GOLD analysis project Ga0272441, IMG submission 193582) | Marine sediment archaeal communities from Little Sippewissett salt marsh, Falmouth, MA, United States - SSM-Prop-6N | ecosystem: Environmental > Aquatic > Marine > Wetlands > Sediment ... | reverse complement strand
ATGGCGCACATAGACCGTCCCCGCCCATACCCCCAAGACGAAGAGCAGCACCGCCAGAGCCAAGTCGGCGAGTCTTCTCAGCGGCGCGTCTTTCGTCTCATCCGCCATTGATTTGTCCGGGCAGGTTTTTGGCGATTATAGAGGCCGCTCGCCTGGTACACAACGTGCTGCCGAACAGCAAAGCCCCCCTCGGAAACCGCTGCAATAAGGGCAAGCGTGGAATCGAATCCCGCGCGTATGCTATGCCCTGTTTGGCCGGTAGCCGCAATCCTGGCATTCTACGGGGACCGTGAACTTCATGGTGGTTCTTAGGAATATCATCAGGGCAAATGAGATAAGGGACAAAGGGCAAGCCAATACGATTAGTATGATTCCTATGGGTATTCCAACAATAGTGGCCAATAGAAACGTGCCCATCATCCATAGGCTCGCGGTGAGGGCGAAAAAGACATTGAGAGGCACCGTGAAGATCTTGAACGCCGCGCGCCACCCTTCGTAGAGCCAAATGGTATGGCGGCTCCTGCACTCCGGACACCGCGGTGGACGCAATTCAAACCAGCCCGGCTTCTTGCGCCTCTTTTCTTCCGCCGCGGGCGGGACAGCGGGAGCGCCCTGCACCGCCTGCTGCGGAAAGGGTGGCGGCGGCGCGGGTTGCACGGCCGGGTACTGCGGGAGAGGCGGGGGCGGGGTCGGTTGCACAGGTTGCGGGTATCCGAGAGGCGGCGGCGTGGCCGGTGCGGGCGGGGCCTCAGGGCTTTGGCTGCCCAGCTCCGCCATGGATTGGGTGGCGGGTTGGCTCGCCATTTTCGCGGCAACTTTGGCGAGAAGCAGCGCCGCATCTTTGTGACCCATCTCGGCGGCTTTCTTCAATATTGCCTGGCTCTGTTTCAGACGGCCCAGTTTGTAGTAGCAATAGCCTGCGCCATACCAGGCGCCGATGTGGGCCGGGTTCTGCTCCAATAGAGACCTGCATATCTCGGCGGCTTCTTGAAAACGCCCCTGTTGTACCAGATTGCTTGCGCGATTCAGCTCTTCACTCATGATAGCCTCCCTTTGCATTGATGCGGTGTACTTGGGCGTATCCAGGGAATAGCCTGGAACAGTTCGCGCATTGCGTGACATGGTGCCGCGCTCCAGAAACCACTATCCGTGCGGTTCTTACCATAGCCGCACAGTATCGCATCGCCCGCCCGCTGTCAATATGGACGGGGACTGTCCCGAATGGCAGAGGTCTTGACAAGTCCGGCTGATGTGTGAATTAATGAGAGTGGGTTGTGGGTCTGTATTTGTTGGTTTCGGGAGTATGTTCCGGCTCCCAGTTGGATTACCGCGTCGTGGGTACGTTCCAGCGGGGAGTTGCTTGGCGTCACCAACAGCGCAGTGGGCCTCATTCAACACCATGATCCCGGCGCCGCCGCCGCGTGGATTTATCCGTATCTGACAGTTTAACACACCGCGCCATGCTCGGCGCGGGTCCGCGGGCACACCCGAAGTTTGAGTCCGGTTCTTGTCGTTGGAGGGCACGTAAGGGCTGCTACGAATATCGGCATATAGCCAAATCACCGGAGGCCGTGAGGAATGAATGGTTCAGGTGCAAGCCCTGGCTTAGGCCCGGGGCGTATAGGGAAGATCCCGGAACGAAGGTTCTGTCGCCGTGGACGTTTGACGGGGCTGGCGGCGCCGGGAGTGGGCTTGGTTGTCCTGGTTGGACTGACGCTCGGGTTGTGTCCGGGCGCCGCGGCGCAGTGGGTGTCGCAAACCGTGACGCTCGAGCCGGGGTGGAACGCCGTGTTCGTCGAGGTCGAGCCGCAGCCGGAAAGCTGTGCCGCAGTCTTTGAGGGCATCCCGGTTGAAGGCGTGTGGTACTGGCGTCCGGAAACGTCGTCGGTCCAATTCATCACCAACCCCGACGAGCTCGTGCCGGACGCGCCGGACTGGCGCGCGTACTTCCCGCCAACGTCGCTCGCCCATGCGCTGACGACGTTGCGCGTCGTGCGGGGAAACAGGCCCTATCTCATCAAGCTCGAGGGCGACGTCGATGTCGAGTGGACGGTGCGCGGCGCGCCGTCGCTGCGTCCTATCGAGTGGATCCCCGATTCGTTCAACCTGGTCGGCTTCAATGTGATGGCAGACAGCGGGCCGACCTTCGAGGGCCTCTTCTCGTGTTCGCCAGCCCATGCGGGGCAGGCGGTCTACCGTCTGAGTGACGCCGGGCAATGGGAACTGGTTGCGGACCCGGCCGCTGCAGGTCCTAGTAGCGGCGAAGCGTTCTGGGTCTACACGAGCGGCCCGTCCGAGTATCAGGGCCCCATCCACGTGGCGCTCGAGATGGCGCGCGGGCTCGAGTTCGGTCGAGGTGTTACCGAGCTCACCGTTCGCATCGAGAACGACACCGCGACGGAGAAGAACTACCTCCTTGAACCCAAGGATTCGGAGGCGCCGGGCGATCCCGAGTCCCCGGCCTTGGCCGGGCCTGTGCCGCTGGCCTATTGGAAAGACGACTATGCCAGCCAGGACGTGGGTTGGCGGCCCAGTACGGGCCCGATCTCTGTCAGCGTAGCGGCTGGAGATTACCGCCCGGTCAAGTTCGCGGTCCTTCGGAAAGAGATGGTCCCGCCCCCGGCGAAGGTGGCGGGCGAGTTCCTGTATCAATCCATCCTCGAAATCTCTGACGGCGCAGGCTGCCTGCTCGGCATCCCGGTCACGGCCAAGGGCCTGGGGCGGGTTCTTGGGGCAAAGCAGGAGACGCACCCCCTGGCCGGGCTGTGGATCGGTACCACGACGCTGAATGCCGTAAGCGAACCCGCCAACGGCGCCGACCCCACGAGCCCGCAGCCCACAGGCTCGGAGTTCGGATTTCAGATCATCGTCCACGTAGACGCCGAGGGCACGCCGCGGCTGCTGCAGCAGGTCACGCAGATGTGGAAGGACGGCACATACATGCCCGATCCGGAAAACCCTCAGCGCCAAATCGTGGATACGCCCGGCGAGTATGTCTTGATCACCGACGAGACGCTGCTCGCCGGGTTCCAGGGTTCAGGCGAGCGCGGCGGCGTGCCCGTCGGACGCCGCTTCAGTTGTCCTGCTTTTGGATTCCGCGAGCCCATCGAGATGGCGGGGCCATTCCCGACACCCGATCAGCCTACGAACAGTATCGGTTGCACGGTGGAACTCGACTATGAGGACCCGCTGAACCCGTTCATGCATCCCTATCACCCGGACCACAACAACCTCGACGAGCGCTACGAGGAGGTCCTCGAGGAAGGCAAGGAGTCGTTTACGGTCACGCGGGAGATCGCCCTCGAATTCGCGGATTACGCGTCCTCGTCCAAAGAAGAGGATGAGGTCTTGCTTGCCGCGTATGCGGGCTGGGGCGACACGTGGATAGGGGGCGTGTATCGGGAGACCATCACGGGCCTGCACCGGGATTCGATCCATGTCGAAGGGACCTTCCGGTTGAATTTCGTTTCGGATGTGGCCGAACTGAACCCGGAGAACTAACCGCCGTGCATACTCCAACGACCGACGCAAGGCGCAAAAACGCTAGCAACATCGGGAGCAGCAGCGAAATGGAGCTCGGAGCCATGACGGACAAGACGCATCTCGGTATCGGCAAACCGCGTCGGACGCGGAGCCGCGCCATGACCGGCGCAATCCTCCTCGGCCTTCTGCCCTGGCTGGTCCTATGCGGGGCGAGTCACGCCGACATATCCGACCCGGTCTATCTGACCGACACCCCCTCGGCATGGGACTACGGACCGTGTGTGGCCACGGACGGCGCCGGGAACTGGGCTGCGGTATGGTACTCGAACGACAGCACAGGGGGAATTGGCGATGACGAGGACATCCTCGTGTCGTACTCGACGGACCCAGGGGCCACGTGGTCGGCGCCGGTCGCGTTGAATACGAATGCGGCCACGGACTCCCTTGACGACTTTGAGCCTCAGATCACCTATTGCGACGGCCACTGGGTCGTGGTCTGGTACAGCGGCTACTACGTGGGTGCGGACTACGACATCCTCGCGGCCTATGGGACCTACGACGCCGAAGGCGGCGCGGACGCGGGGGTATGGACCTGGACCGATCCGGTCGCCCTCAATCCTGACGCAGACATCGACACCGTCAATGACACGGAGCCGCACTTGGCCGTAGACGGCGCAGGGCACTGGATGTGCGTGTGGAAGCGATCCGGGGCCGATTACGACATTGTGGCCTCGACGGGGACCGTGGACGGTGATACCTGGACTTGGACGGCGCCCACCGCGGTCGACACCGATATCCCGGCCCCCGACGGCGTGGAGGCCAATCCGCGCGTAGCGGGCGATGGCTCGGGAACCTGGGTCGTGGTGTGGGACCCGACCTGCCTGGATTGGGACCGCCCGGCCATGTTCTCGCGTTCGACGGATCACGGCGCGACCTGGTCGGCGCCCGCGGAGATTGACATTACGCCGGACGACGAGCCGAACGCAGAGAATCCTCACGTGACAACGGACGGCGCGGGGAACTGGGTGGCCGTATGGGAGGACTTCTTCGGAGGCGACCGGGATGCCCTGTTCTCTCGCTCCACGGACAACGGGATAACGTGGAGCGAGCCCGCGGGGCTGAAGGCCGACTACGAGACCGACGCGGCCAACGAGTATGTACCTCACGTCCTAGCGGACCGCACCGGCCTGTGGATCGCCTTGTGGGTGGCCTACAATGTTTGGGGCTCAGACGGCGATATTCTCCTGTCGTTCTCCGTGGACGAAGGGGCTACGTGGAGTTTCCCGACTGCATTCAACACGGACGCGGCCTCTGAGTCGTACTCGGACTACAGTCCGCAGGCGGCGACCGATGGCGCCGGGAATTGGGTGGGGGTATGGATCCGCCCGCCGAGCCCCGGCGGCCCGCGCGATATCATGGCGGCATCCTGTACGCTTCCCGTGATTCGCACGCTCGACGACCTCGACGCGATCAGGAGCAACCCGAGCGGCGAGTACACCCTGGCCAACGATATCGACGCCAGCGCAACGGCTGACTGGAACGACGGCCTGGGCTTCGAACCCATCGGCACAAGTGGCGCGCGTTTCACCGGCGCGCTCTATGGCGCGCGGCACACCATCACCGGGCTGTACATTAATCGGCCCGATACATCTTGCGTGGGCCTGTTTGGGTATTCATACGATGCAATCATTGAGAACCTCTGGCTTGAGGATGTCGACATCACGGGCAGTTCGCAGGCCGGCGCGCTTGTGGGGTTAGATCGCTATAGTTCTATAGCTAATTGTCACACATCGGGCGTGGTGGCCGGCGTGAACGACGTCGGCGGCCTCCTGGGCTCCGCCATCTCGGACGTCGCACGGTGCTCCTCGCGTTGCACGGTGACGGGGAGCGGGTCCGAGGTTGGTGGCCTGGTCGGCGACTTCCAGGGGATGATGACGAGAAGCTTCAGCACCGGCCCCGTCTCCGGCACCGACTACGTCGGCGGTTTGGCCGGCAACAGTTGCGAAGGCGAAATCACCGATAGCTACAGCAGGGGGGCTGTCTCGGGCAACAACGTTGTCGGCGGCTTTGCGGGCTATAGCATGATTACGGAGCGCTGTTACAGCACCGGCGCCGTCACAGGCTCAGGGAGCGACATCGGTGGGCTAGTTGGAAGAGTCGGCTATTCCGCTCCTGTCGATTGCTATTGGGACACCGAGACTTCCGGGCAGGCGACCTCCCCCGGCGGCGAAGGCAAGACCACCGCCGAGATGAAGCAGCAGGCCACGTTTGTGAACTGGGACTTCGCGACGCCTATCTGGTCCATAGTCGAGACCGTCACCTATCCCTACTTCGCCGAGTACGCGCCCCAAGTCACGATCAACCAGGCCGTAGCACAGCCGGATCCGGCCGACGCATTGCCGGTGGCGTTTCTTGTCGAGTTTTCCCAGGCCGTTTCCGGCTTCGATGCCGATGACAGCGATGATGTGGACGTGGATTTCTCGAGCGGCACGGCTACGGTAGAGGGCTATACCGTCACCAATACGGGCGACGACAAAGTGTTCATCGTCGAAGTCATGGAACTGAGTTCCTGCGGCGTGATTGTAGCGGCTATTCCAGGCGGCGTGTGCCAGGATGAGGCCAGCCTGCCCAACAATCCTTCAACGAGCACGGATAACGAGGTGACGTACTTCTCGGTACCGGCGGTCGCGGGGATTCTGCGGCGGGGCGGATCGTGCAGTCATGTCCGCGACCTTTCGGTTGACTTCGAGGTCACCTTCACAGAAGCCGTGACCGACGTGGACGCGGGCGACTTCAGTCTTGCCGACTCGACGGTTGCGGGTGCGGCGATTACGGACATTGCGGACATGGACGGCCGGACCTACTTCGTGACGGTGGACACGGGAACGGGCATCGGGTGGGTGGACCTGGACCTCATTGATAATGACTCGATTGCGGGTCTATGCGAAGTGCCGTTGGGCGGCGTCGGCCCGAACAACGGGGATTTCACGGAGGGCGAGACCTACTTCATCGATAAGACGGGCCTTGCGCTGGGCGCGGAGATCCCGTTGCCGGTCGGGTACGCCGTCGACCTCGACGAGACCTACTGGGAGCCGGCGGACGCGGTCGTGCGCGAGGGCGATCAGCTCTTTGTGGACAAGTTGGGCGCCTTCACCGTCTACTGGCGGGACAGTGAAGGGAACGACCTCTTCTGCCAGGAGATGGCGACCGCGGTCGCGGTCCAGTCCATCACGCGCTACGATCCCGCCCTCACCCATGGCCGCGCGGATACGGTTGCGTTCCGGGTGAAGTTCAGCGAGCCCGTCACAGGCGTAGATGCGACCGACTTCAGCCTGGCCAACTCCGGCGTCACCGGCGCCGCCGTGACCAATGTCGTCGACGTGGACGGCCAGACCTACACCGTGACGGTCGACACGGGTTCGGGCCGGGGGCTCGTACAACTCGACCTTGTGGACGACAACAGCATTGTCGATGTGGTCGGCAATGCCCTGGGCGGCCCTGAGGTGGGCGACGGCGACTATGCCTCTGGCCAGAAATACGCTATCGACAAGACCGTTTACGGGATCGGCGCGGCCATCCCGCTGCCGCTCGAACTCGAATTCTTCTCGCACGACGACCTGATCCTCGAGGACGTCACGTCCGTGCCAGTCCGCACGGTCAACGGCAAGACCGTGAGGAATACGATCTTCATCGACAGCGCGGCTGCTTCGGGGGCGTATAGCGGCCTGTTCGTCGGGGATTCCATGGCGTGGAATCCGCATCCGCTGGGATACACGACGATTACGTGGAAATATGAAGATGGCGCGAAGGCGATGCAGACCTTTGAGCAGGAAATTCTGATCGGTACGGACCCGGCCCACGAGGCCATGCGCCTGTACCTGACGGACACCGAACAGGGAGACACCGGCGCGCCCAAGGTAAGCGTGCTGAACGCGGCCATCGTCAAGATTCATCACAACACGCAAATCCGGGCCGACTATGACCCGGATCCGGACCTGCTCGGCGATGAGATCCGCTACTTATGGGTCGATGCGCCTGCCGCGCAGGTCAAGAACCTGTGTGCCCGGTATTACACGGGCATGGTCGTGGTGCATTTCGAGGACGCCGGGGCCAATTTTTTGGGCGTGCAAACCGTGGACGTCCGGCCCTACGCCCAGGACTACACCCTGACCTGTGACATTGGGTTTGAGCCGGCGCCCCACGACCCGGTCGACGAGGATTACCGGGCCTGGCCGCCCTATGTGTCGCGCGGCAAGGATCTGGACATCAACACCGCACACGTCTACCAGCATGAGATTCCGGACTGCGCCAAGTATGGCAACGTGTTTGCCATCAGAAAGACCACGGCCGGCGACCAAGTCGAGATCTTCTGGATGCGCACCAGCGAAGGCACGGCCGCCGGTGTCCGGGCGCTGGGCATCGAATGGCCCTACGAAATGACGCGCTATACCTTCGATTGGCCTACAGACCCCGCGAAGTATCAGCTTTACGCGCGCGGGCACGATCCCGTGGGCGTCGCCGTTGCGGTGGACAACTCCCTCGAATTCCATGCCGACGTGATGCCTTACACCGAGTTCGAAGCCGACTTTGGCGTGACCCAGAAGCCGGACGTGGACGGGGCTTTCGAGACCGACGGACCGGGCTGGGCCTTGGTGCGCTACCAGACCGGCTCGCCCGTAGGGAGCGAGGACGTCCTGTTCACGGTGGTGCGCTCTGTCTACGATGACGACGTGGCCTTCTTCCCGGACCAGAGCGCGTATGAGTGGCCCATCGGCACAGAGGTGATGGACGCGTACCATGACCCGCAGCCCTATCACGAGTACACCGAGGACCCGGGGGGCAACCTGACTCAAGTCCCGGGCACGCCGGGGTACATCTACGTGGCTGCGGGGTCCGGCGAGGATCGCTACGACTGGGCCATCTACGACGGAGACGACGGAGATGGCGCCGTGATCACCGAGGCGGTCACCGGGCAGATCTTCGCGGTCAACACCGGGGTCTTCGAGGTCTGGTGGTACAACGAGGACCCCCAAGGGGTCGCCTGGCCGTCCTTCGTGAAGCGCTATGAAGCGAAGTGGCCGCATGCGATGGCGGATCTCGCCCCGTGGCCCGAGGCCACCACCGAGGAGATCATCATTGCGAGCACGCTGGGCACGGGGATCATCGATTACAACACGTGGGAAATGTATTACCAGAACGACCCGGAACGACCCGGGTTCAATCCCAACGATGAGCACGCCGTCCTGATGAGCAGCGTGGTGTACGCGCTGCGCGACGACTTGGGCACGGAGGACACGTCGCTGCCCTATGTGCTGCTCAAGCACCGCCACCCGGATACCACTGAGCTTTGGTTGTACACGGTCTACCAGGTCATGGCGGAGAATGCCACATACACCTTCAGCTACCCCGGCACCGCGGGCACGCTGGTCCAGGCCCCCATGCCGTTGAGCGCCATGCAGGTCTGCGAGGAGAACGTATACGTCTCCGGGCCGGCCTGGGAAGACCGGAACTACTATCACTGGGTGCGTGCGGCCGGCGACGATGGGGGCACGGCCGAGATCGTCATGCAATACTGGTACACCACGAACGAAAGCTTCTACTGGCCCGAAGACCTGGCCTATGGCGACTATCCACGAGACTTGGGCGCCCACGTGCCGTGGCTTGACATGAGGGCGGGGGGCGTCCCCGGCACGCCGACCGACATCTTGTTCACGGTCGCCTGGCCGGACGACGTACCCACCATGAAGGTGGGGGAGACGCTGGTGAAGGCCAAGTTGGGTTTGCCTGCCGTTGCCGGGCGGTTGAGCGCGAATATCCTTTACCAGCAGGCCGAAGCGCTCGAGCTGGGAACCAGCGTCATGCTCATTGACTACAAGCGGACGCGGCCTATCGATCCGCCTGCGGATGACCCGGTCTTCATTGACCCGCTGCCGGTCGACATCGAGTCGCAGTTCAGGCAGGGATTGACGTTCTTCCCGCAGTTGAGCCCGGGGCTGAAGCCACGCCTGGTCTACGATGACATGGCCGGGCAACTGGGGTTCCGGGGCTTCTTTGTCGAGCCGACGCTGGGCGAGTACTACGTGTTCCTCAACGTGATGACCCCGGCGGAGAAGACCGAGGCGCGCACCCTCACGACCGATCCGGATTGGCGGTCCGCCATCGACGCGTTGTACCTTGCGTGCGAGGACGTGATCGAGGTGCCGGGCGACTCAATGGACTTCGAGGGACTCGCCCTTACGGCCGGCTTTGCCACGGCCGGCGGCTACGTCACGCTCGCCTTCGAGAATGCCGGGGACGCGGCCCCGCTCCCTGTCGTGCTCGAGATCATCCGCGTCGTCGAGGAGTTCGCGGCCGGCCAGATCGCCGCGATCTATGCCGATTGCCCGTTTGACGAACGGCTCGTACTCATGCACAAGGGCGACTTCAACGGCCACCCCGAGGAGTATCAGTTCCAGTGGCGCACGCTGCCGGATCAGGACGGCACCCCGCCCGACGTACCCTTTGAGAATTGGAACGCATTCACAACCGATCCGGTCGACGGCGTCGGTGCCCATTCCATCGAGATTAGTGGACCCGGGGTGTTCACGCTCAGCGACAACTGGTTCGTATGCAGGTACAGGAGAAAGCAATCGGACCGCAAGGCGTGGCCGGATGATTGGAGCCCGTGGACCGAGGCGCAACTGGCCGAAGGCTGGATCAAGCGCGTCGTGGGCGAGATCAACCCGTTCACGCAACGCGCTTCCGGCGGCGGCATCGAGGGCGCCGAGGTGGCCTTCAGTTCCTTCGCCGACAGCGAAGTGAATACCGTGGTCAGCATGATCAGCCAAGCCGGCCCGCGCTGGGGCGGCGACGTGCCCATGAACTGCCTCAACCTCGACGACTATGGCCTGCTCGAGATCTACGAGACGGTCTATGGGCGCGGCATCGAACTCAGCATCGACGCCACACCGCCCGTGGCCGATTACGAGCCGGCCAACAAGGCCCTGTTGCTGGTCGCGGGGCGCGTGGCCGACCTGTACATGCTACTGGGCAATGAGGCCTATGCGGACGCGGCCGACCCCACGATCGCGTATGGCACCGAGGACGGGACCTACGGCGCGGAGTCGACGTCTATCCATTGTTTCATGAACCAGACCAGCAGCCTGATCGAAGAGGAACTGGGGCTGCTGCGCGGCCGCGACGATGCCCTGATGCCGCCCGTCTCGACGATCCCCGTATACAACCGCCTGGTCTGGAACTTCACCGGGGACATCACGGGCGGCGAGGTCGCCTACGCGCTCAATTACAACATCCAGGACCAGAACGGGAACGTGGACGGCACCATCAGTGAGGCCGATGCCAAGGCCCTGTACCCGCAGGGCCACGGCGACGCCTGGGGCCACTACGTGAGCGCCCTCAAGCGTTATTACAAGCTGTTGCGCCACCCGAACTACGCCTGGGTGCCCCGCGCCGAAGCCGTGATGGTCGGCGGCGTGCCGGTCACGGTCGACTACATGGACGAGCGTAAGTTCGCTCGGGCTGCGGCCGCACGCGCACACGCCGGTTCGGAGATCACCAGCCTCACCTACCGGGCCGAATATACCGAGGATCCGGCAGGCCAGTGGCAGGGGTATCGTGACGATGACCCGAACCGGTCCTGGGGCGTGAGCGAATGGGCGTGCCGGGCCGGCATGGGGGCCTACTTCGACTGGGTCACGGGCAATGCCATCCTGCCGCCCGTGGACGACGATCCGGACCACCAGGGCATCCAGAAAATCGACCGCACCACCGTCACTGAGTTGCGGGAAGTGGCCACGGCCTACACGGAAGTCGAGGCCCAGATCCGCAAGGCCGACACCGGGCTGAACCCGCTCGGCCTGGCCCGAGACGTGGTGCCCTTCGACATCGCCCCTGCGGGCATCGACGAAGGCAAGACCCATTTCGAGCAGATCTACGAGCGTGCGGTAACCGCCTTGGCCAACGCCGTGACCGTGTTCAATCACGCGAACAACTGCACCCAGTTGCTGCGGCGCCAGGCAGACTCGATCACGGACTTTCAACAGACGACCGACGACAAGGAAGCGGATTTCAACAACCGCCTCATCGAGATATTCGGCTACCCCTATTCGGACGACATCGGGCCGACGGGCACGTATCCTACGGGGTACAACGGCCCGGACCTCTACCATTTCGACGTCGTCGAGAAGTCCGAGTTGCTGGGTGAAGATATTGGGGATACCTCGACCTTCACGGTCCCGCTATCCCAACGCTACACCACGGAGTCCGGCGACGTACGAAACCCCGCACAGATCCCCGAGGCCAATTGGACCGATGAAGATCGCGCCCACGTAAGGACGGTCTCGTTCCACATATCCAAGAAGGGCTTCGGCATTGTCAAGGACCCGGACTGGACCGGCCAGCGCCGCGCGCCCGGCGAGATTCAGCTCGCCCGATCCGACCTTCTGCAGGCGATCGGGAGGTTCAAGCAGGGCCAACAGGAGTACGACAACCTTATTGCCGATATTGAAGGTCAGGTGCAGACCATTACCGACAAGCAGGGCTACCTGGCCGGGGAACTGGCGATTCTGGGCGGGCAAATCGTGGCGCATATTGGGCTGGACACGCTCATACTTGGCGCCCATACGGCCCAGTTGACCTTCAAACGCATCGCCGAGAAGACCGACAAGACCGCCGACACGATCGCCGAGGCCATGCCGAAGACCATTGGCGTGATTGCCGGCGTCGCCGCAGGCACGATCTCGGACATGACGGCCTTTGCGCGCGCCGCAGCCAAAGGAGCGGCAGGGGCGGTAAGTACCGGTTTCAGTATCGCCGCGGATGTGTCGGAGGTTGTCGAGAAGGGCCTTGAGCAGGCCAGGGAGATTGCCAACCTTGGCACGAACATGGCGATCGTGGGGTTGCGGGGCGCCGAAGCCATCGGCGCGGAGGTAGACAAACTCAAGGCCCTGGTTCGCCAGGAGGCCGTCAAGCGCATCGAGCTCTACACGGTGGCCGAGGCCATGCAGCAGGCCTCGGGCCGGTATCTGGCCGCCATCGCACGCGGCACCCGCCTGCTCGATGACCGCCTGCGGTTCCGCCAGCAGACCGCGGGCCAGGTCCAGGACTTCCGCTACAAGGACATGGCGTTCCGCGTGTTCCGCAACGATGCGCTCCAGAAGTACCAGGCCCAGTTCGACCTGGCCGCGCGCTACGTCTACCTGACGGCCAAGGCCTACGACTACGAGACGAACCTCCTGGGCGGCGACACCATGGCAGGCCAGCAGTTCCTCTCGGACATCGTGCGGTCGCGGGCCCTCGGCATCTTCCAGGACGGCCAGCCCCTGACGGGCGGGCACGATCCCGGCCTCTCGGATATCATGGCGCGGATGGGGCTCAATTTCGATCTCGTGCTCCGAGGACGGCTCGGGTTCAATAACCCGCAGACCGAAACCAACCGCTTCAGCCTGCGCAGGGAACTCTTCCGCACCGCCGACGATGACAGCATCGTGACGGACGAGGAGAAATGGCGCAAGACGCTCCGCGCCCTTGTTGTGGACAACATCCTGGACCTGCCCGAGTTCCAGCGTTATTGCCGCATTTTCACGCCGCACCTCGACGAAGAGCCCGGCATCGTCATTCCGTTCTCGACCCGTGTCGAGTTCGGCATGAACTTCTTTGGCTGGCCGCTGGGCGGGGGCGACAGTGCCTACGACTCGACCAACTTCGCCACCAAGGTCCGCTCGGTGGGCATCTGGTTTGCCAACTACGACAACCTGGGCGGCGGTATGTCGAACACGCCGCGCGTCTATCTCATCCCCGTGGGCGAGGACGTGATGCGCTCGCCGACCGGCGAGGGGACCGCCACCCGGGAATGGACCGTGCTGGACCAGAAGCTGCCGGTGCCGTTCCCGATCGGTTCGGGCGACCTGGCCAACCCCGACTGGATTCCGCAGATCGACACGCTCCAGGAGATCTTCGCCGAGATACGGCGCTACTCCTCTTTTAGGGCGTATCACGACAGCGGCCAGTTCGATCCCGGTGAGACCATCAGCGACAGCCGCCTGATCGGCCGGTCCGTCTGGAACACGAGATGGCTGCTCATCATCCCCGCAGGTACCCTGCATTCCGACCGCGAAGAGGGCTTGGCACGGTTTATCTACGGGCCGGAACTCCTGGGTGTGCGAACCGGGGAGGGGGTCTCCGATATCCTGATCTTCTTCCAGACCTACGCGTATAGCGGCGGCAAGAAGGCCGCCGGCGCCGACGATGGCGCCCAAGCGATTGTCGACGTTGTCGTGAACGACGGACTGGAGTAACCGAACGCAGACTGGAAGGCCTGCGCTACAACGGAACGATAGCAGCGAGGAGCGGTGATGCAACACGGAATGCTACACGCAATAGGGAGTGGGCGTATGTACAGACCGCGTCGAACACGGGCGATAATGGCCATGCTCACCTTCGTTTGCATTGGTCTATTGGGGCCCGGGGCGTTTGGCGGCGTGTCGCAGCCGGCCATGATCCTGGCGGGGACGGTGCATGACGCGGCAGGCGACCTCCTGACCGAGGGGCAACTCACGATCGTCTACACGCCCCAAGCCGGTGGCGACCCGGTGGCCGTCACGACGCCGTTGGCGGAGACGATGGGCCCGGCGGGCATTCTCTCCTATGCCGTGATGGTACCGCTGGAAATGGAGGTCGCGGGCTCGCCTGTGTCACAACGCGCGCTGCCCGTCCCGGCCGCGCCGGCCGCATACACGAGGACCTTGCAGGTCGTCGGCACAGAAATCGCCAAGACGGACTCCATCACCGTTTCGGCAAACAGCATCGGGGCCATCGAACGCGTGGACCTGCGCGAGGGTGAGACGACGCAACAGTATCATTCCGGCGACGTGAACCAGGACTACCGGTTTTCACTGCTGGAACTGCTGCGCGAGATCGAACTGTTCACCGGCACGGGCGCCCACGAATACCATTGCGATACGTGGGGGGAAGACGGGTACAACATAGGCCCCGGCGCGCAGGATAGCACCCCGCACAGCGGCGACTACGAAGAACCGACATGGCGGTTCTCCATGCCGGAGTTGCTGCGCATGATCGAGCTGTTCACCGCGACCGGCTACCACGAGTACTGCCCGGACCCGGCAGGGGTGGATGGGTTCCGCACCGGGCCATGTTCCGAAAAGTCCGTCGTTATGATGACCAAGTCTTTCGGGGCAAACGTGAGCGCGCTCACGATGGTGAGAACCGTCGCCGAGGACAACGGCCCGGCCGGCACGGCACTCGATATCACGATCACGTTCAACGCCTTCGGTGGTGCGCAGGTCACGGGTATGGGCCTTGAGGAACGCCTTCCCGAGGGATGGCTCTTCGACGGTGTCAGTGGTGCGGAGGCGCCCAGCGTCGCGCCAAAGCCCGGTAGCCCCGGCGTGCTCGAGTTCGTCTGGTTCCCGATGCCACTGGACGGGGGAAGTTTCACCTATCGCGTCACCCGGGCCACCGACACGCTTTCATCGGAAAAGTGTGAGCCTTACGGCGAGAGTGTGTACCGCATCCGCGGAATGCGGGACGCGGTCCGCGTACCCGTCGTGCAGAACAGCCGCCCGAGTGTCGCGCCCCCGGCGGGCGACAAGGTCGCGGACCGTGTGGCGGCGAATTCTGCTCCTCAGGGCATGGCAGAGGCGCCTGGAGCCATGCTCGATTCGGTTGCCGGCGGGATTACGGATCGCGGCGACGCGGATTCAGACGGGGACGGCATCTCGGATACACAGGAAGGCCTGTTCGATTCGGATGCCGACGGCACGCCCGATTACCTCGACACGGATTCAGACGATGACGGTCTCTTGGACGCCGAGGAAGGCACCCAGGACACGGACGGCGACGGCGCACCCGATTACGCGGACGCGGATTCGGATGGCGATGGCGTAGAGGACGGCGTCGAGCAAGCCTTTGGCACTGAGCCCACGAATCCCCTGGATACGCCGGGGCTGCCCCTGGCTCGGTGGCCCATTGCCGCGGCCTTGCTCCTCATCGTTGGCCTCGCGTTTCGGCTTTCCCGCCGGCGAGGAAACGAGGCGCCATAGGAACCGGCGTCTTTGGTTTCGCCGGTTTTTCCCACGAGAGATTCAGCGGCCTAGGGTCGAGTTTGACGAAAGGGTTCTAACGGTCAGAGCGGAGGACTAACGCGCATGAGATCCCAGACGCGCCCTTTTCTGTGGTGCCTTGCGGCAGGTTTCGTTCTATGCCCGTCAACGTGGGCAGCCCCGATCCTCACGATGACACGGACAGTAGAGGTGGATGGGGTGTATGCACCGGGGGCGCCGTTGGATGTCACCATCGACCTGGACTTAATCGGCGAAGGTACGCTGAGCGCCCTCGGCGTGGAAGACACCGTGCCGGACGGGTGGACATTTGACTCGGTCGTGTCCGCGCAGGGCCCCTCCATCGTGCCGCCCGCGGGTTGGACGGGGCTCCTCGAGTTCTCATGGTATCCGTTGCCGGAATTTCCGGTGAGTTTCACCTACCGGGTCAATGTACCCGACGGCGAGGAAGGCGCCCGGCAGATTACGGGCGAGGCTTTTTGCCGTGTCCTGAACGTTGGATTGGTGCGCTCAGGCGTCGTGGCGACCGATCTGGCACTCCCCGGATCGTTGCAGGTGACCATCGAGCCCGCGGCCGCCCGCCTTACCGGCGCCCAGTGGGCTGTGGACGCCAGCGACTGGCAAAACAGCCATGCCGTTCTGGACCCCTTTCCCGCAGGCGAGCACCTCGTGTCCTTCAACCAGATAGCGGGTTGGCACCCCCCCAATGACCTCCTGATGACGGTCGTGCCCTACAAGAGGGCAATCTTGACCGCGGCGTACGCCGGAATGGGCCTTGCCCCGGTGAACGACAACTTCGCCGAAAGCCTCGACGTCGGCGCCGTCGAAGTGGAGAACGCACGCACGCTGGTCTGCACGAACATGGACGCAACAAGTGAGCCCTTGGAGCCTACTCACGCCGGCGCGGGCGGGGGGGCTTCCGTATGGTGGCACTGGACCTTCGAAAACACGCTGGACACGGCGTCGTATTCGGCATCGATCTACACCTTCGATTCCGATTTCGACACCGTGCTCGCCGTGTATACGGGGGACACCTACAGTTCGCTGGTTGCCGTGGCCAGTAACGATAACTGCGGGCAAACCTACGCCGCGAGTTGCCTCAGTTTCGAGCCGATAGAGGGCAAAACCTACCGCATTGCGGTAGATGGCAAGGCCTTTGACAAGACCGCCGAGCAGGGCTCAATTGTGCTGTCCATCTGGCTTGAGAAACTCGGCGGCGAAGGCGAGGGGGAAGGGGAAGGGGAGTTGCCCGCCGCGGCCTTCAGCGCAAGTCCCACGTCTGGTCCTGCCCCGCTAATCGTCGAGTTTACAGACGAATCCACGCCGGGGACATCGCCTATCACGAGTTGGCTGTGGGACTTTGGCGATGGCGGTTCGAGCACGGCCCAGCATCCGAGCCATGCCTACAACACGCCGGGCACGCATCGGGTGACGCTGATGGTGACCACCGCGGTAGGCAGCGATAGCGAGATTAAGATGGGCTATGTCACCGTTACCGCCGGGGGCGAAGGCGAAGGCGAAGGCGAGGGCGAGGGCGAGGGGGAAGGCGAGGGGGAAGGCGAGGGGGAAGGCGAGGGGGAATTCCCTACCGCGGGCTTTGCTGTTGACCCGGTTTCGGGGAGTCCGCCGTTAACGGTTCAGTTCACCGATGAATCCTCCGCCGGGAGCGCACCGATTCTCAGTTGGGCGTGGGACTTGGGTGACGGGGCGACCAGCACCGAGCAGCACCCGGCCCACACGTATGCGCGTCCCGGTATCTATACGGTTTCCCTGACGGTAACCACCGCTGTAGGCAGCGACACCCACACCAAGTCAGACTGCATTAGGGTGGACGCGCCACTCCAGGGGCCGACGGCGCGCTTTGCCGCCGACCGCACTTCAGGCCACGCGCCGCTGACGGTCCAATTCTCTGATCAGTCTCTCGCGGGAAGTATGCCGATCACCAACCGCTATTGGGACTTCGGCGACGGCGCGACCAGCACCGAGCAGAATCCGTCTCACACGTACACCACCCCGGATCTCTATACGGTGAAGCTCACCGTGACGACGGAAGGCGGAACACATTCCGAGACAAAAACGGACTACATCACGGTTACCGACAGCAACCAGATCGGGCCCACGGCCGCATTTATCGCGGAACCCACCTCAGGCGAGGCCGACTTGGTGGTCCATTTCACGGACCAGTCGACCCCGGGCAGCTCGCCTATCACCGGCTGGCTTTGGTCTTTCGGGGACCACGCCACGAGCACCTTGCAGAATCCTGTACACACCTATACGTATCCGGCGTCCTATAGGGTAACGCTGACCGTCACCACAGACGTGGGAAGCCATACCGCCAGCAAGAGGGGCTACATCACCGTCGAGGCCGGCGGCGGCTGTTTTGGCGGCACGTTAAGCAAGACTTCCTCAGGAGGCGCCCCGGGTGGTTCCGGGGGCGATATGCTCCTTTGGGCCGGCCTGGCGTCCGTCCTATTGGTCACGGGAAGGATCGCCACACTCAACGATCCAGCGAGGAATGGTGCATAGCGCACGCGACACATCTCCGTGACACCGGACACGGCGACACGGTGTGTGGCCCACCCTTTCCCCGACCGTTTCGCGCACGGATGCCGCTCCCGTTGCCCTGCCCACCACGTGCACGGGTAGAATGGAGGCGCAATCACGGTGGGATGGCCGGCGAGACCGCGCGCAAGCTATCCTGAGTACTCTGGCCAAAATGCATGGGAGACAAAGATGAGACAGCGCGTTTTTCTGGTTGTTTTCGCATCGGTTGCCGCGGCGTTGGGAGCGGCTCTCGCGGAAGAGGCACCGCCCCTCTTCGAAACCCAGGATCTCTTCGAGTCGATACGGATACCAAACATCACCGTGGCGGCCGACGGGACCGTGCTCGCCTTTGCCAACAGTGGCCGGGTGCTCCGCCGCAGCGAAGACAGCGGGAAGACCTGGCAGCCGGCGCAGGAGGTCGGGCCTGACGCCAGCGGCAGCGCAATTGTCGACGAGAACAGCGGGGCCGTGATGGTGGTTGCCGCCCACAAGGGCTACCTTTGGCGCAGCCGGGACCACGGAAGGACGTGGCAGCGCGAGGAGATCGCCGTCGCGCCGAACGCCGTGGGCCACGGAACGCCAGAGGGCGTGCCGGTGCAGACCGGGTGCTCGGAGTCGGGCATCACGCTGCGTTACGGCAAGCACAAGGGCCGTCTGCTCATGCCCGCCCGGATCCAGCCCCCGGAGGGCAGCAACGCTCAGGAGTACTGGCCGTACAACTACAACACGGCAATTTACAGCGACGACGGCGGGAAAACGTGGCAAACGAGCGGGCCTGTTCAGAGCGGGACCGGCGAGGGCACGTTGGCGGAGTTGTCCAACGGCGTCATCTACTACAATTCGCGCTCGCACATGGCTGTCGACCATCGCAGGCGGATCGCCTGGAGTCACGACGGCGGGCATATGTTCACCGATTGGGAGGTGTCCGAAGACCTCTTCGAGGTCGGCGAACCGTTCTACTTCAAGTACGGCACGAAGCCCAGCTACGGATGCAACGCGGGTCTGGTGCGGCTCCCGCTCGAGTGCACCGGCGGCAAAGACGTCTTGATCTTCAGCGCGCCCGACAACAAGGGCGGAGAACGCACACGGATGACGGTGTGGGCGAGTTGCGACCGCGGCGAGACGTGGCCCGTCAAACGCCTGGTCTATGAGGGCCCCAGCGCCTATTCGTCACTCGCCGCGGACAAGGACGGCACCATCTACCTGCTCTTCGAGCGGGGCAAAGCGAAGCTGTACGAAAGTGTGGCGGTTTCACGCTTCAACCTTGCGTGGCTCTTCGAGGGACGGGACTGGCGCACGTTCCTCAAGGACTGACCCGTCCGATCTCCCCGTGCGAGACGCGGAACAACCACCCCGCCAAAGCCCGCTGAGTTTTGGCTGACCCGTTCGAAGACCTGTTCTGGATGACGGCGGCGCGGTGCCGCTTGTGTCCCGATCACCCCTGGATGCCGCCTCGTATCAAGAGGTTGCAGAACTCGCTTCGAGGGCGCGATGCATGCGTTCGAGCAGGGCGAGCGATTCACGATGGAGGGTCGGGGCGAGATCGGGGCCGCCGGAATTCTCCTCGCCGTACTGTGCTTTCTCTCGGTACGCGTGCGGCGGCTCGGTGTCCCATTGGCTCTTGGGGATGATGTAGCCTATCTCGTCGTTGGCCAGCCCGATGATCATGTTGACTTTGCCCTGCATTTCTCCGCGCAGCGGCGGCACTTCAACGGGCGCGATGGCGAAGTCCTGTCCGGGAGGCGCCTCGATACCCCCGTCGCCGATCTCAGGATAGAGCTCGCCCGGGACGGTCAGGATCTCGAGATCGCCCACGCGGATCACGTTGATCTCGGACCGTGCCTTAAAGCCCCAATACACGCCCGGGTGGATCAGGCCGAGGGCAATCGCATACTTGAACAGGCCCGCCATCGGCGCATAGACGGTCTTCGCGGCCACGGCCACGCGCGGCTGCTCGCACTGCACGACGGCCTCTCCGCGTAAGGCCTTGACAGCAGCGATGGCGTAGTTCTCGCCGAGGGCCTGGGCCTTTTCGAAGGTACCCCCCTCGAACTTGTCGACGCCGTTGCGGTGGGGGACGGTCGTGTGCAGTTGCGTCATCAACCCGCCGACCATGCCCTGGAAATACAGGCACATTCCGCCGAAGCCCTCGACGCCATTGGGCTCGGGCACGCCCTGTTCCACGCCTTCGCGCCAGTAGTGGCAGAAGTCTGCGGTGATCAGCGGGTTGCCGCCGCCCAGGGTCTCGGGATGGTTGCCAATCGAGACGAGGGTCGCGAGGGTCTCGTCCGTGCCCGGCTTGACGAAACGCGCGCAGCAGAGCGTTCGATCATACACGGTGGGCTTGCGCGAGTCGTCGACAAACCCCTCCGGGGGCAAGTCGACCTGCACGCACTGCATGTTTGCGGGTTCGAGATTTCGGACCGCTTCCTCGACGGCCTCTTTGCACGCCCGCTTCACCAAGTCCATGTAGCCATAGTCAAAACTCCACGGGGTCGGGATCGGCCCGCTCCAGATGCCCATGGTGTCGGGCACCTCATGGATGTGGAGCGACGAGAACATCACGTGGTCAATGTCGAGCGCCGGATCGATGGACTTCCGAACGTCGATGAATTTTTCGTGGCACACGCCGATGCTGTCCAGCGTGACCATCGCCAGGGTCACGCCGTTGTTGCGGAACGCAATGGCGCGCACCAAGAGGGGATCGTGGACCCCTTTTGCCGGCCGGTTGCTGTTGAAGCCCGCGAGCCACACCGGGTCGAACTTCCCGTTGCCGTTCCGGTCGTTGTACGTGTCGCCCTTCTTCTTCTCGTATCGGTTATTGTTGTCCACGTCGTTATACGTGTCGTATTTCTCGAGGTCCGGCGTGATGTCCCGCTTGGCCACGCCCACCCAAAGCCGGTCCGGCGCGGCGTCCCCTGCCTTCACAAAGTCGAGCCGGTACCGCCGGTGGGGCCCCTTCATGCGGTACCCTAGGAAAAGCACAACAAGCAACAACAGCACCAGCACGGCACTGATAATCTTGTGCCGCCTGACAAATGAGTCTTTCGAGAACATGTCTTTCTATCTCCTCAAATAGGGATACTGCGGAGCACACCGGGGCTCCTGGATTGACGCGCCATACAAACAGGACCTACGCCCCCTTGTCAAATCCGCGCACCAAGGACACAGTGTCATAGTCCCCCAACGCGCAGCCCGGTTGCATCTGCTTGGCCCGGTTCGCGATACTTGCGCCGCTCGATCTGCGTATCGATGAGACAACACCCTTGCCCGATAGCGTATTCCGAGTGGCCGCAACGCACCGGTCCAAGAGAAACAGCTCAAAGGAGTCAGCAATGAGCGACACGATCCGATGGGGGATCCTGGGCACAGGCCGTATTGCGAAGCAGTTCGCACGGGGGCTGAAAACGGCCAAGGGCGCCGAGTTGAAGGCCGTCGGCTCGCGCACCCAGCAAGCGGCAGACGCCTTTGGCGACGCATTCCAGGTCCCGCGGCGCCACGCCGGCTACGATGCGCTTGCCAACGACGACGAAGTCGATGCCATCTATGTCGCCACGCCGCACTCGTGTCACAAAGAGAATTCCGTGCTGTGTCTGAAGGCCGGGAAGGCCGTCCTATGCGAGAAACCCCTGGCCATCAACGCCGCCCAAGCCCAGGAAATGGTCGACGTGGCGCGGGCCGAGAACCGTTTCCTCATGGAGGCCATGTGGACCCGCTTCATCCCCTTGATCGTCAAGGCCCGCGAGATGATCGAGGATGGCGCCATCGGGGAGGTCCGCATGCTGTCCGCGGACTTCGGGTTTCGCGCCGGGTGGGACCCGAAGAACCGGCTGTTGGACCCGGAGTTTGGCGGCGGGGCGCTGCTGGACGTGGGCGTCTACAACGTTTCGCTGGCGTCGATGATCCTCGGGCCGCCCGTGGGGGTCGCGACCTTGGCGCATCTCGGCGAAACCGGCGTAGACGAACAGGCCGCCATGGTCTTAAGCTATGATGAGGGCCGGCTGGCGATCTTGTACACTGCGGTGCGCACCACCACGCCGCACGAAGCGGTCATCATGGGTACCGAGGGCTGGATTCGGATCCATGCGCCTTACTGGAAGGCCACCAAGATGACCCTGTGGCGCTCGCGCGAGGACGAGGAACTCATCGAGATCCCCTTTGAGGGCAATGGGTACAACTACGAGGCCGAGGAGGTCATGACGTGCCTGCGCGAGGGACGCCTCGAAAGCGATGGCATGACGCTGGACGAATCCCTCGCCATCATGCACACCATGGACCGGATTCGCGCCGAATGGGGCCTGAAGTATCCAATGGAATGATAGAATCATTGAGAGATTGAGGGATTGAGGGATTGGTAACTGTTTAGCGGATTGGCGTGAAGGCCATGTGAT